>ERZ772820.882-NODE-882-length-25935-cov-3.042813_pt1 | contig 25935 bp, 15 predicted proteins | sample MGYA00511377_ERZ772820 | MGnify/ENA primary metagenome ERZ772820 (study PRJEB29015, sample SAMEA2737684) | human gut metagenome | biome: human gut; feature: human-associated habitat; material: faeces | place: China | collected 2012 ... | reverse complement strand
GACTGTGCAGGTTCTGGTGGACTTATCGGTAATCGATAAGGTAAGCTTTGACGACGGTTTTGCCCGCTATGAATTAGGGGGCCTTGAAAGCGAGTCCAGACATCACCATCATCACGCAATATGCAGCCGCTGCGGCAGAGTATTTTCATTTGAAGGAGACCTCCTTGATACGCTGGAGCAGACCATATCCGACACCATGGGATTTAAGGTAACGGATCATGAGGTAAAGCTCTACGGGTACTGCAGGGATTGTCAGAAGATCATGGAAAAGGAAGAACAGGACGGAAAATAATAGAAAATGGAGGTAACAGATTGAAGAAACAGGGCAGCAATGCAAAAATTAAGATCATTCCCCTTGGCGGAATGGAACAGATTGGTATGAATATTACCGCATTTGAATATGAGGACAGCATCATCGTGGTGGACTGCGGACTTGCTTTCCCCAGCGACGACATGCTGGGTATTGACTTAGTCATTCCGGACGTGACGTATTTAAAACAGAATATCGATAAGGTGAAGGGATTTGTCATCACTCACGGCCATGAGGACCATATCGGGGCTCTGCCGTACATTTTAAAAGAGGTCAACGTGCCTGTTTATGGAACGAAGCTGACCATTGCTCTGATCGAGAATAAGTTAAAAGAACACAATTTATTAAAAAACACGAAGAGAAAAGTAATCAAGCACGGACAGTCCATCAACCTCGGCTGTTTCCGTATTGAATTCATAAAGACGAACCACAGTATTGCAGACGCCTCCGCACTGGCGATCTATTCACCGGCAGGCGTGATCTTACACACCGGCGACTTCAAGATCGACTACACGCCGGTATTCGGTGAGCCGGCCGATTTAGAGCGTTTTGCGGAGCTTGGAAAGAAGGGGGTACTGGCTCTAATGTGCGACAGCACCAACGCCATCCGCCCGGGATTTACCCCATCGGAAAAGACGGTGGGCAAGACCTTTGACAATATTTTTGCAGATCATAAGTTTAACCGTATCATCGTTGCATCTTTTGCCTCCAATGTGGACCGCGTGCAGCAGGGGATCAACTCGGCAGCCAAATACGGACGCAAGGTCGTGGTAGAGGGACGAAACATGGTGAACGTCATCGGAACGGCCAGTGAACTGGGGTATATTGACATTCCGGAGGGAACCTTAATCGACATCGATCAGCTTAAGAATTATCCGGACGAGCAGACCGTGCTCATTACGACAGGAAGCCAGGGCGAATCCATGGCGGCTCTTTCCCGTATGGCGGGAAGCACCCACAAGAAGGTATCGATTAAGCCGACCGACGTGGTGGTTTTAAGTTCCACACCGATTCCGGGCAATGAGAAGGCCGTGTCCAAGGTTATCAATGAACTTGCCATGAAGGGCGCCGAAGTCATCAATCAGGATACGCACGTTTCCGGACATGCATGTCAGGAAGAGATCAAACTGATCTATGCGCTGGTGCGTCCGAAATATGCGATTCCGGTGCATGGAGAGTACCGCCATCTGATGGCTCAGAAGAGTCTGGTACAGGCTATGGGAATTCCGAAGGACAACATCGTTATCATGTCCTCAGGGGATGTGGTGGAACTGGGACAGGAGTCCTGGGGCATCGTGGACCACGTCCAGTCAGGCGGAATCCTGGTAGACGGACTGGGGGTCGGCGACGTCGGCAATATCGTGCTGCGTGACAGACAGAATCTGGCTCAGAATGGTATTATCATCGTCGTGCTGACATTGGAAAAATACAGCAATCAGCTGCTGGCAGGCCCGGATATCGTGTCCAGAGGCTTTGTATATGTGCGGGAATCAGAAGATTTAATGGAGGATGCAAGAGCGGTCGTAAACGACGCCGTGCAGGACTGCCTCGACCGTCATGTCAATGACTGGGGCAAGATTAAGAATATTATCCGTGACAGCTTAAGCGATTTCTTGTGGAAACGCATGAAACGGAATCCGATGATTCTGCCGATTATTATGGAAGTATAGGCAGACGGGAAGTACAGGCAGCAGCTGTACAGGCCGCACAAGAAACAGGATAAGCATCAAAGAATCAGGACTTTCGTGATGAAAGGGATGACAGTATGAGCCGTGCTACAAAAGAGATCAACAGAATAACGGGAGCCATCATCGGGATATCCGGAAGGCTGATTGTCTGTGCGCTGGTCGTGCTGCTTCTTTACGAGGGCGTGACAAAGGGCTATGAGTTTGGTCATGATATTTTCTATGCCACGTCAGTGGAAGCCGCGCCGGGCAGGGACAGGAGCATTACCGTGGAGGAGGGGACTTCCATCACGGATGCAGCAAAGCTCCTTAAGTCCTACGGGCTGATTACGAATGAATATTCATTTGTCATACAGGCCATCTTCTTCGACTATGAAGTGAATCCCGGGACGTATACCGTGAATACATCTATGACCTCCAAGGAGATTCTTCAGATGATGAACGAAAATACCGGGGAAGAGGAAGAGAAAGAATGATTGTTAACGACAGAATTACGGACTACATCAATTCGCTGGAGAGAAGCAGGGGCCCGCTCCTGACGGAGATCGCGTCGAAGGCCAGGAAGGAACGGGTCCCGGTTATACGAGAGGAAACCGCGTCTTTCTTAATCTCTCTGGTGGAGTCGAAGCGGCCGGCGGCTATATTAGAGGTTGGCACCGCAGTGGGCTATTCAACGCTTCTGATGGCGGGCGTCATGCCGGAGAACTGCCGTATTACAACGATTGAAAAATATGAAAAACGGATACCAGAAGCCCTTCGAAACTTTGAGAGAGCGGGGGAGAGTGACCGAATCACTCTTCTCGCCGGCGATGCCGGAGAAATCTTGAAGAAACTTACCGGTCCCTATGATTTTATCTTTATGGACGCGGCGAAGGGACAGTATCTTGTATGGCTTCCCGAAATCATGAGACTCATGGTTCCGGGAAGTATGCTTGTCTCGGACAATGTGCTGCAGGATGGAGATATTATTGAATCCCGCTACGCGGTGGAACGGCGGGACAGGACGATCCATGCGCGGATGAGGGAGTATTTATATGAACTGAAGCATACGGACCGTCTGGCTACGTCGATTATCCCCATCGGGGACGGCGTGGCTTTCAGTGTTTTAAAGGTGCCTGAGATTACTAATGTGTGCCCGTCATCAGCGGGAGAGAAAGAGATGTAAAAAGATGAGAAAGACAGAACTGCTCATTCCGGCTGGAAGCCTCGATGTACTGAAGACCGCAGTGATCTACGGTGCGGATGCAGTCTATATCGGCGGAGAAGCCTTCGGACTGAGAGCGAAAGCAAAGAATTTTACCAACGAAGAGATTCGAGAAGGAATCGCCTTTGCCCATGAACACGGTGTGAAGGTTTATATTACTGCCAATATCCTGGCCCATAACGATGATCTGCCGGGGGTGGAGGCGTATTTTGAGGAGCTGAAGGAGATTGGACCGGATGCGCTGATTATCTCGGATCCGGGAGTGTTTGCCATTGCGAGGCGCGTACTTCCCGAGATGGAGATCCACATCAGCACTCAGGCGAATAATACGAATTACGGGACTTACCGGTTCTGGTACGAGCTGGGCGCCAAACGTGTGGTGACGGCCCGGGAGCTTTCCTTAAAGGAGATTAAGGAGATCAGGAATCAGATTCCGGAGGATATGGAGATCGAGAGCTTCATCCATGGCGCCATGTGCATCTCCTATTCGGGACGGTGCCTGCTGAGTAATTTCATGACGGGACGGGACGCCAATCAGGGAGCCTGTACCCATCCCTGCCGCTGGAAGTATTCCATCGTTGAGGAGAAGCGGCCGGGCGAGTATATGCCGGTTTATGAGAATGAGAGGGGCACTTTTATCTTTAATTCCAAGGATTTATGCATGGTCGACCACATTCCGGAGATGATTGACGCCGGGATCGACAGCTTTAAGATCGAGGGGCGCATGAAGACGGCGCTCTATGTGGCGACGGTGGCCCGTGCCTACCGGAAGGCCATAGACGATTATTTAAAGGATCCGAAGCTGTATGAAGCCAATTTAGCCTGGTACCGGGAGGAGATTGCCAAGTGTGTCAACCGGGAATTTACGACAGGCTTTTACTTTGGAAAGCCGGATGCGTCCGCTCAGATTTATGAAAACAGTACGTATGTAAAGGATTATACGTATCTGGGGACGGTGGCGTCTGTGGATGGCCGCGGATACGCGAGGATCGAGCAGAAGAATAAATTCTCGGTGGGAGAGACCATCGAGGTGATGAAGCCGGATGGAAGGAATCTGGCGGCTGTCGTTTCTGCCATTTACGATGAGGATGGGAATCCGCAGGAAAGCGCGCCCCATGCACGGCAGATGGTCGATGTGGATTTGGGGATTGAGATGGAGGAGTACGATATTCTGCGGAGATGTGAGAGTCGGGAAGAATAATAGAAAATATCCGGTGAATGATGTATGAGGTTATTCTGCATGATTCTCGGATATTTTTTATCAAATTGATAAGAGATTTCCAGTCTGACGGATGTTCAGTATTTATAAAATAGATATCATTTTCCAAAAAAAATACATGTTCAAGTGCCTTACACTTCTGTAATATAGAAAGAAAACAGATTGAGACTTGGAGAGAAGGGAGACGGAATGACGTGACAAAGATGAGAGAGAAAAATGGGATTTACGAGCGGCAGCCATTTGAACTTTTCGCCTATCATGACAAAAAACCAACGCTGGATCATTCGGTATTTCATTTTCATAACAATTATGAAATCCTGCTGTATGTAAAAGGAAATCTGGAAATATACATTGAACAGTCACGGTATCTTCCTGTTCCTGGAACCATGTTTGTGATAAGTACTGAGGAGGTGCATAAAGGTACAATTCTGGATTCAGAGGATTATGAACGCTATGTGATTCATGTGAGCTCCTCTGTCATACAGCCGCTTCTTGGATATGATGTGGATTTGCTGGCGTGTTTTCACGGCCATGAGCCTGGAAAGCAGAATGCGGTGGTCTTAAGCATGGAGGAGATTGTAGAATTCTGTGAACTTTTCAGTAAACTGAAACAAATCCTGGATACAGAGCCGTACGGAAAAGAAGTACTGAAGATTTCCTGTGTAGCGCAGCTTATGACTATGGTAAACCACGCGTTTTCCCACACGATCATGCCGGCCAGACCCGTTTCCAATTTAGCTTCCGGAATTATGGACTATGTGGAGAACCATATGAGCGAACCGCTGAGTCTGGAATCCATAGCGGCCGCGCTGTTTATGGATAAATACTATCTGGCGCACCAGTTTAAAAAGCAGACGGGAGACTCCCTGTACCATTTTATTCTTATGAAGCGGATTGCTCTGGCCAGGCGTCTTCTGGGAGAGGGGCTGCCGGTGACTGAGGTCTGTGATCGGTCGGGATTTAACAACTATAACAATTTTATCCGCACTTTTCGCAAATATGTGAATATGTCTCCGGGGGAATACAGGAAACATCAGACAGAGTAGCGCTTTCCATCTGGCAGTCGCTGCCTCCGTGGCGGAGCTGATAGGCGCTGGGGGTACAGCCGGTATACTTTTTGAATACCTGTGTAAAATAGCTCTGGCTGGAGTAACCGGATTCGCTGCCGGCCTCGGAGACCGTGGTCTCACTCTCTGTCAGCAGGCGGCATGCGTGTTGGATTCTTAATTCATTGACATACTGCTTAAATCCCTTTTTTACATATTTGGAGAAACAGGTACTTAAGTAACTGTAATTGTAACCAAATTTGTTGGCTATGGTTTCCAGCGACAGATCTTCTTTTAAATGTTCGACGATGTAGTCTTTGATCCGGCAGATATCGAAGGATTCTGCCGCATTTTTCTGTCGGTGCGGCTGGTTGGACAGCTGAGTCCACAGTGCTTTGATCTGGTTCTCATCCAGAATTGCCTTTGAAATATAGTAATCGGTGTGTGTGTTCCGCTTTTCAGGCAGCAATGCCTCAGAACTCATCAGCACGGTTGAGGTCTGGGGATATTTTATGGACAGGAAGACATACAGAGGCATCGTCTGATGGAACATAAGCATCTCATCAATAAAGAGAATGTCTGGTGTATGAAATGTAAAGTCCTGCAGAACTTCTTCTGAATCTCTGCCATAACCAAAGATGGAGACTTCCTCCGGAAGTGTTTTAAAAAGCATATCGAGTCCCCGGATTACCAATTCTTCTCTTTCCGCAATATAAATTTGTTTTCTTCTCAATTTATATCCCCCCCTGAGTCTTCTTACTTATATTGTTTCTGATTTTATTATAGTGAAAGATTATCGCGTTGTCTTTGCGGATGTTGGTAAAAATATCGCGTTTCTTGGCATGACCTGCTGTTATAAAAAATTATAAAAAAATATAAATAAACCAAAATAATCTAAAAAAATTTGGCTAATTTTTTTAATGATCCGCAAAAAAGGTTGAAAAAGTATAGGAACTATATAAGAATATCCATTCAAATTAAGCCAAAAATAATTAAAATATATAATAACAGCATAAAAGGAAGGAGAGGCTATGGAAAAGAAACGTATGAAGATTATATGGAATCAGGTGTTATGTGCCGGAAAAAAGTGCGGAAAGAGATGGTTTTCCGGTATCCTTGCAGTAATTCTGGCGGTATCCGGCGGTGTTGTGAGGGATCCCATGGAAGCACACGCGGACCAGATATCACAGGAGGTGACCTCATTTAAGACAGGGGAAGCATGGAAGGATACGGCGGGAAAACAGATTCAGGCTCACGGAGGGCTGATTCAGAAGTTTGGGGATACCTATTACTGGTATGGGGAAAATAAGGAAAAAACAACAGGAGAGAATGACATATGGCATTGGGGCCGTCCCATTGACGGTGTCCGGGCATATTCCTCTAAAGATCTCTATAACTGGACTGACGAGGGGACGGTTCTGAAGGTTATGGAAAACAGGGAACAGTTTGAGATGGATGAGTACTTTAAGACTCTTTATTTCGATTATAACGATGCTGAGAAGGATGAGGTCTATTTGAATTTAAGATCTTCAAACTGCATCGTGGAGCGTCCCAAGGTATTGTATAATGAGAAAACGGGAAAGTATGTCATGTGGTTTCACAGTGACGGACCGGAGGCAGGGAAGGAGGAGGATTCCAGCGCCTCCCGCTACTCCAGGGCAATGGCGGGTGTGGCAGTCAGTGATACCCCGGATGGACCGTTCCAGTACGTGGACAGCTTTAAGCTTCATTGGGTAGAGGGATATGCTGGGGTACAGAGACGCGGTGATTCCCGAGACATGAATATTTTCCAGGATGAGGATGGCAGCGCCTACATTATTTATTCCAGTGAAATGAACGCTTATTTATATATTGCAAAGCTGACTGATGATTATATGGGACTTCAGACTCCAGCGGGAAAAGTTACACCAGAAGTGGGGAAAAGCGGTGACGGAGAGACGTGGCAGGCCAGGATTCTTCCTGATACCAGCAGAGAGGCTCCTGCTGTGTTTAAGTCTGGCGAATACTATTATATGATTACTTCCGGGACCAGCGGCTGGGATCCCAATCCGGCAAAATACTATCGGTCAAAGGATATTATGGCGGAAAAGTGGGAGGCTATGGGAGATCCCTGTGAGGGAGGTTCCAAAACAACCTTTGACTCTCAGAGCACATATGTTGTGCCGATTGATCCGGAAAATGGTTTCTATCTTTATATGGGTGACCGATGGAAGAATGGAGATTTGAAAAATTCCAGTTATGTTTGGCTGCCGTTGATAGTAAACGACGATGGAACGATTGTTATTAAGAATTATGATGAGTGGAATCTGGAGGAAACTCCCAGAACCATTATGAAGAAGTCAGAGGGACTTGAGGTATATTACACAACGGATCAGGGAAAGGTTCCAGCGCTTCCGGAAGAGATTACGGTAACCTGGCTGAACGGGCAGAAGGAGACAGCGGCCATTGTCTGGGAAAACTTATCAGCAGCAGATTTTGAGCAGCCGTTTTCCAAAAAAAATGTGTCGGGAACTGTGAAAGGCCAAAAGATTTATACGGATATTGAGGTAGTACCGGAAAATCTTGTCTATTTTGTGGACTGTGGAACAGGATCATGGGGACCGGAATCGACAGACTATCCGGAGATTGCGTCTAAAAATCCGGGCCTTTTAAATCAGGTGTCTGATCAGGAATACAAAGATGGCGCTGAATGGGGGTATGTGAAGACGACGGCAGCGAAAGCTCTGGTTCTGACTCCTGATAACGCTTCGGGAAAAGCAGAATCAAAATACGATGTTGGCGTCAGGACTGCGCTCGACTATATCACTTATAAGATGAAACTTACTGCGGGAACATACCAGTTTACAGCAGGTTTTCACGAGTGGTGGAGCGGTCAAAAGAGAACGATGAAGCCGGTAGTCACCTATACAGATGCCAGTGGAGCAGAGATGAGCGCAGAGGGTGGCACCTTTACAACCAGCGGTTCTGATATGACTGTAACAGAGGAATTTACAATACCGGCTGATGGAGTAGTAAGCTATACGCTTAAAAAGACAGCAAACAGTGCCCCGGTTCTGAGTTTCCTTGCAGTAGGGAAGACAAAGGATGCACAAGAGCCGGATAAGCCGGAAGAAGAAAAGCCGGAGCTTGTCTTATTTGCCTCTGCTTTCATGCTGAAGGGGGAGAACGAGGCCTCCAATATCAAGCTTAACTGGAATCCCATAGAGGGAGCGGCGTCCTACCGCGTCTATAGAACTGATGAAAAGGGGGAGAACCGACAGCTTTTAAAGGAGACAGCCGGAATCATGCAGGACGATTACGGTGTTTCTGAAGCCTCCTGGTATGTGACCGAGGCTCTGGACGAGTCTGGTGAAATTCTGGCAGTATCGGAGCCGGCAGAGGGAACGCCGGTAAAGCTTGGCGGAGAGATGAAGACGAGGAGCAATATGGCGCCAGGTTCTGATTTTGTCTATGACAGCAAGGCTGTGCAGGTATTTGCAGAAAATGGCGTTTCCTATAAGTATTCCATCGAAAAGGATGGAGAGACGGGAAAGAAGCTGGTGGAGTATCAGGCTCTGGATGGTGTGACCTATGACGCAGGCAGAACCGTCCTTTCCAGTAAACAGTATGAGATCATGGGCGATTGTAAATTCGAGGGCGTTGCCCAGATGCGAAAGGACGGAAAAATTATTATATGGGCACATTTTGAACCGGCCTCCGGCTACAGCAGAGCAGAGATTTCCTGCATGTCAGGGACGATGGGAGGAGATGATTTTACCTTCTATTCGGAGCGGCCCCATGGAAATGAATCAAGAGACTTAAATATATTTAATGACAATGGCACCTTATATGCCATATCTGCTGCGAATAATAACAACGACTTAAATATCTATAAGATCGATGAAAGCTGGACAAGAGTGCTGCCGGAATCAGAATTCCCGGCTATCACGGTATGTGAAGGGCAGCATAGGGAAGCTCCCAACATGGTGAAGGTGGATGGCTGGTATTATCTGTTTACTTCAGAGGCTAACGGCTGGTACCCCAGTCAGGGAATGTATTGCTCTGCTTCCACTATACAGGGATTAGCAGATGCGGCTCTCGTTCCGATTCATGTGACAACCTTCGGAACCCAGTCGGGCTGGATGTCCTCAGTAGGAGATAACAGGCTTTTGGTTGGAAGTGTATGGGCGTCCAGCGGACAGTTTGGAGAAGGAAAAAACTGGACAAAGGTATTTCCGGTCAGCTTTAAAGATGGTTACGCAGTCTATAATTACTATCCGGAGCTGGCATATAACGACGACAGAGTCATGGTACCGGTCCAGAATGGAAAAATTCTGTCGGCAGATCAGCCTGCGGGAATAGCTGACGGCGATGCGCCGGGAGAAGCTGGCTGCGAGGCCGCTCTGGTAACGGATGGCAGGAGCGATGACAAGAACGTTTACTATAAATCAGTGGAGAGCATTGGTGTGCCATATAGTCTGACTGTGGATCTGGGAGGACTCTGTTCTGTATCCCAGGTGGATGTATCCTTCCGGGAACCTAAGGGGTCAGATACGAGAAATTTATATAAAATTTACGGAAGTAAAGACGGAATAATATTTGATGAGGTCCTTGTGGATGCCAGCAGCAATAAGAATCCGGGATTTGACAGCCGGGCCGTAGAAAATAAGGGACTTTACCGTTACGTAAAGATTACGGTCAGCGAGGTCCGGGATATGAGGCATAACGATAACAAGGTTTCCTGGTCCAGGGGCATACACGAAATGACCATATACGGAACGCCTTCCGATATGAAAATAACCGGATATGAACCTGAAATGGCAGTGGATCTGGGAAGAAAACCGGAATTACCCGCAGCTGTCACACTGGAATACAGCGATGGGCGGACTATGGAAGAGCCAGTGGAGTGGGAGTATGTATCTGCTTCAGAACTGTCGGAACCGTTTGTAAAGAAGAACGTTAAGGGAACGCTGAGAAATTTCCCGGATATGACAATTTCAACCACTTTAGAGGTAATTCCGAAGGAGTTAAAGTATTTTATCGATTGTGGTACCGGTGACTGGGGTGTGAAATCAGAAGAATTTGAACGGATTTCTTCCGTAGAAGGAGTAAGCCTGTTTAATGATACTTCAGACCGCCAGTTCTCCTCTTCTGAAGAATTGACGGGACAGTGGGGATACAGCAGTAAGACGAGTGATACGTCCTCCTTAAAGCTGACTCCGGACAATACAACAGGTTCCTCTGCCTCCAAATACGAGGTGGGATTGAGAACGAATCTGAGTTCCGGAATTTCTTATAAACTGTATCTGCCTGCAGGGGAATACATGTTCTCCGGTGGTTACCATGAGTGGTGGTCGAACCAGAACAGAAAGATACAGCCATCGGTAATCTATGAGGATGAAAATGGACAGAGCCATGAGGAGAAGCTGTCTGTCGTATCGCTTCCGGGACTGGGCAGCGATGTGATGTCCTCTGATATAGTCAAAGTGCCGAAGGATGGTGTCGTGACATTTCAACTGAGTGCTGCCAGCAGTACAAAGCCCGTAATCAGCTTCCTTACTGTGACAATGATGACAGACGATAACCGGCCGGCCGGAAAAGTAACAGTATCACCGGAACCAGGAAGATATGAATTGGACGTAATTAAACCAGTAGAATTGACATCTGAGTCGGAGGACAGTATTTATTATACTCTGGATGGCACGGATCCAATGACTGGGGACGGAAGCGAGGAAGCGGCAGAAGGTGCAGAACTGTATGATGCTCCAATCTTATTTGAAGAAGAAGGAATCTATGAAATCAATGCCAGAAGTGTGAGAAACGCATCAGATGGTTCTGTTATATGGGGACCAGTTACGACTGCCAGATACAATGTCACGGAGAGCAGCGGACCAGTGGAACGGTACGATTCCGTTCCGGTAGGAAAGCCGTGGTATGACAATAATGGAGAGATGATCCAGGCCCATGGCGGCGGCTTTCTCCAGATGGAAGACGAGCAGGGGGCAGTCTACTACTGGGTTGGAGAAAATAAAGATCATAATGGCTCCAGCTTTAACGGCATTAATTTATACTCTTCCAGGGATTTACTGAACTGGAAATTCGAAAATACGGTGTTAAAGCCTGATTCGGAGAATCCTGCGCTCAGAGATAATAAAATCGAGCGCCCTAAGCTAATTTATAATAAGACAACGGGACAGTTTATCCTTTGGGGCCACTGGGAGACTGCGGACAGCTATGCTTCCAGCCAGATCTGCGTTGCGGTCAGCGATACGGTTAATGGGGACTATACATTCCTGGGCCACTGGAGACCAGGGGGTAAGGAAAAGAACTGGAGAACAAAATCTGTAAACGGTTCGACTATCTACGTAAAGGATGAGGAATATGAGTCTGCTGTGACGAATCAGGTTACACCGGATGGCAATATGTCCAGAGATATGACAGTTTACGTAGACGGAGACCAGGGATATTTAGTCAGCGCCTGTGCGGATAAACATTCCATCTGCATTTATGAGCTGAACGATGAGTTTACAGATATCTTACCGGGATCTGAATACCATGTGTTTGAATCCGACAAGCTGGAAGCGCCGGCAATCATTAAGTCGGGTGACTATTATTACTTAATGGGATCGGGCCAGTCCGGGTGGTATCCGAATCAGGCCAGATATGCCTATACGAAGGATATTTCCAATCCGGAAGGCTGGTCGGAGCTTGAACTGATCGGCAACAATACCTCCTTTTACAGCCAGCCTACCAATATTATGGAGCTGACATCACCCGCTGGACAGAAAAATTACGTCTACATGGGTGACCGCTGGAACTCCAAGAAGCTGGGAGAATCCACGTATGTGTGGCTGCCTCTGGAGATCGACGGAACTGACATGAGTCTGTCTTACATTCCGGAATGGTCTTTAAACGCGGAGGATGGAACGGTACAGTATGAGGAGGCAGTGGTGGTATCCACCGGAAAGCCTGTCACATGCAGCGTAGAGGGGCAGGAAGGATATGGTGTGGAGAAGGCAAATGACGGGGACTACTTTAATACAAACAAGTCAGGAACCAGCTCCAGTTATTTCAGACCGGTAAGCCTGCCATTTACGTGGACGGTGGATTTGGAAGAGGTGTATGATTTATCAAGAATTGATATCAGTTTTAATCACTGGAATGGATCGGAAGCGTATCACCAGTATCATATCTATGGAAGTGTTGATGGAAACAGATGGAAACAGCTGGTCGATGAATCTGATAATAAGACAACTGGGTTTAAGAGCCATGGATTAAAAGGCCAGTACCGTTATATCAAACTGGAAGTGATAAAAGCGGTGAAAGACAAGGATGGTCAGTCGGCAGCCTTTGCAGCCGGCCTGGTGGAAGTGGAGGTGTTTGCAGAAGCGAAAGCAGAAACGGCGGATATCACTGGAATTGAGATTACCGCGCGTCCATTTAAAACAACGTATGAAACCGGTGAAGACTTCAATTCGGAAGGACTGGAGGTTGCGGCGAAATACAGTGATGGAACTTCGGCGAAGTTAGAATCCGGTCAGTATGAACTGAGTGAAGTGGATACTCTGGTTACAGGAAAAAAGGATGTAGTTGTTACATATACAACCGGGGAAGGAAAGGTATACAGCGATACTTTTTACATCATTGTATACGATCCGGACGAGATGTATGCAGATAAGCTGAAGGTTGTGAAGCAGCCTGACAGAACAATTTACCAAACCGGAGAGGAATATGATACAGCCGGAATGGAAGTGCGGATTCTCATGAAGGCCAGCGCCAGCAATGCCGTCCCGACAAAAGTTAAAGAGCTTTCCAGTCAGGAGTATGAGCTGGAATACGACTTCGGGAAACCGGGGAAAGAGAAGGTGACGGTAGTCTATTATGGAATCGGTAAGAACGGGGAAGAACGTAAACTGACAGACACAGTGTTGGTCACGGTGATTGATGGAGAAACTGAGTACTATCAGACTGGCATTGCGGTCGAAAAGGAACCGGATAAGAAGGTTTATAAAATCGGCGGCAGCTTTGAACGGACCGGAATGATTGTTACCCGAACCATGAAGGCCAGCCCCAGCGATGCCAGTCCCAGCAACGTATCCTATACAGAAGAGATTGACAATTATCGTGTAGAGGGAGACGATTTTGCGGAAGCCGGAAAGAAGACCGTAAATATTCTGTATGATGGAACAGATCGTGATGGAAATGATAAGGTGTTTAAAACTTCTGTTACGGTGATGGTAACAGATTGCACCAGTGACGTAGTGGAAGCGGAATTTGAGACCATACGCAGCGGATTGTGTGAAGTCCTGACTGGAGAGAATGCAGCTTTTGCTACAGAGGAGGAAAAGCAGACGGCAGCAGCAGAGGCGAAAGAAAAGTTGCTCGGTGTTCTGGAAGAGAATGAAGGTGAATGGATCCTTACGGACGAAATTATGAATCTGATCGAGTCGATCGAAACGTATTATCTGATGGCATACACAAACGTCAGAAAAATAATAGAAGGACCGGCATTTTTAACAGACGGCATGAAGATTACAGGGGCGGGATTAAGCGCCAATCCCCAGTCTGATTACCAGCGGGTAGAAATTACCGTATCTGAGGCAGAAACTCCGGAAGGACTGGAAGAGATTGAAGGGAAACAGGCAAATGCCATGATGTTTGAACTGGCGGTAAATGGTGAAGCGGTCAGACTGGCGGCACCGGTTTCTGTCAGCATGAAAGTTCCTTACGGAATTCCTGAGGAGAATTTAAAAATCCTTTTTGTTGGAGAAGACGGATATACGGAACTGATCCGCCCGAAGGTAAAAGACGGTTTTATGGTATTTGGAGTTAAGTCCTTCGGTACGCTGGTGGTGTTCTCTGATACGGAGAATGGCGGCGGGGAAGTGGATGAGAAAACTCTGGATCATATTGCGGTAACGAAAAAGCCGGTGAAGACCGAATACAGAACAGGAGAGGAGTTCGAACCAGAAGGGATGGTGGTTACCGCTTATTACTCCGATGGGACGAAGGAGGTTTTAACGGAATACGAAGTGTCCGGTTTTGATTCCGGTAAGACAGGAACTCAGATGATTACTGTAACGTATAAAGGTAAGACAGCGGAATTTGAGGTGACTGTCAGGAAGAGACAGAGTTCCTACGGAGGATCCGGTTCGGGAAGTTCTTCCTGGGGTGTTTCTGCGGCCGTGCCAAATGTGCCGGGAACCTGGAAGCAGGACGAGAAAGGCTGGTGGTATGAGAAGAAAGCAGGCGGATATCTGAAAGCTGAGTGGGGACGGATTAACGGAACCTGGTATTATTTTAACGAGGAAGGCTATATGGAAACAGGCTGGGTTCAAACTGGAGGCCAGTGGTACTTCTTAAATGCCGATGGCTCTATGGTGGAAAATAACTGGGTTCTATCCGGTGATCAGTGGTATTACTTGAAGAACGGTGGTTCTATGGCAGCAGGTCAGTGGGTAACCTGGAAGGAGAAGAGTTATTATTTAAATCAGGATGGCACAATGGCTATGAATACGGTGACGCCTGACGGGTATCGGGTGGATGAAAATGGTGTGTGGATACAGTGAAAAACGGAATGGTGTTTAAAAAGAGGGCTGTCTAAGTTATTTTCACCTGGAGACAGATAAAACTCTCAAAAGTTTTGGCTGAACGGCTGTTGATATTCTGGCAGTTAATCATGTGCCGAATGTATATGCTTTAAGAGACATCCAGGAACTTTTATACTGGGATTATAATTTATTATTTATAGGAATTTCAATCGGGGGGCATGCATGCCCCCCGATTGCTGTTGCAGGAACAGATAAGCATTCAGTTGTGTTATTCCGGATACCTCCTGCCTTGGGCTGAATCATACTTCTGCTTTTTCTTGTAGAAAATCTTCGATTATGGTATACTATGAGAACTTACTGAGGTATCTCACGAACTTATCGGAGTCTGAACTCTGATGGAAGCGGAGGTTTTAATCATGACATGGATCTTATGGCTTTTGGCAGCAGCCTGTGTCATATACTATGTAGTTATCGTCATTTATTCGGGTTTTACCACTTCATTTTCCTTTATCTGGATGGTATTTGCAGCCGCCTGCCTGTTTCTGGCATTGGGCTGGGAATATTATATGAAGCATAAGGACCGGGTGCCGCTCTGGCTGCCGGTGTCGGTTATCACATTCTGCTGTACGGGAATTCTGGTGTTTTCCATGGTGGAGATCCTGATTTTTACAGGAGCGGCCAGCCGGGATGCGTCGAATCTCGATTATCTTATCGTGCTGGGAGCCAGAGTAAAAGAAGACGGGCTCAGCAAATCGCTGAAGAGCCGGCTCGACAAAGCGATCGATTATCTGGAGGAAAATCCGGGAACCGTGCTTGTGCTTTCAGGCGGACAGGGAGAGGATGAGCCGGTCAGCGAAGCGGCTGCGATGCGGGACTATCTCGTGTTTAACGGTGTGAGCGAGCGGCAGCTGATCCTGGAGACCCGTTCTTTCAGTACGGTGGAGAACATTGCCTACAGCAGGATTGCGATCGAGGAAGATCAGGCGGAGCGCAAAGCGCGTCATGCCAGATCCGACATTATCATGGAGCCCGGAACTTACGAAGAAATTTCGGATAAACCCATAAGAATCGGAGTTCTGACCAGTGACTTCCATGTGTTCCGGGCGGAACAGATTGCGAAGAAATGGGGGATTCCGGATATTTATGGAATTTCCAGCGAATCAGATCCTGTGCTGCTGGTCCATTTCTGTGTTCGGGAATGCGCTGCGATTTTAAAAGATAAACTGGTCGGCAACATGTAGAACCGCACCATTTGTGGTATGCTGTATGAGACTGGAAAAAAGCGGAATTCTGTTCTTCTTTTCTGCATGATAATGAAAACGCCGGAGAATGGGCAAGATGGTAATAAAGAGAAAATGTTAAGGAAGGAATATAGAATATATGAGACAGTTAGAGCATTTGACAGCCTATGAGGTTGTGGAAGAAAAACAGCTGGATGAGATGAATGCCACGGGAACCGTGCTGCGCCATAAAAAAAGCGGAGCGCGGATTTTTGCTGTGTCCTGTGAGGATGAGAATAAGGTGTTTTCCATAGGATTCCGTACACCGCCGGAGGACAGTACCGGAGTTGCGCATATTCTGGAACACAGTACTTTGTGCGGCTCCGGTAAGTTCCCGGTGAAGGACCCGTTTGTAGAGCTGGTAAAGGGTTCCTTAAATACCTTTTTGAATGCCATGACGTATCCGGATAAGACGGTATACCCCGTGGCCAGCTGCAATGAAAAGGATTTTCAGAATCTGATGGATGTCTATATGGATGCTGTGTTCAATCCCAACATTTATAAGGAACCGAAGATTTTCATGCAGGAGGGGTGGCACTATGAGCTGGAGAGTCCGGAGGCGGATTTAATCTACAACGGCGTCGTCTATAATGAGATGAAGGGTGCGTTTTCCTCGCCGGAGGAGGTACTGGACCGCTATACGAGAAAAGTTCTGTTCCCGGATAACTGCTACGGGCAGGAATCCGGCGGTGATCCGGCCTTTATTCCGGACCTGACATACGATCAGTTTTTGAATTTTCACAGGAGATATTACCACCCATCCAACAGCTACATCTATCTGTATGGCGATATGGATATGGTGGAAAAGCTGGAATGGCTGGATGACCAGTATCTCTCGAAATACGATACCCTGGAGATCGATTCCAGGATTCTGCCGCAGGAGCCCTTTGACCGGCCAGTGGAGGAAGAGACCCATTATTCCATCACGGACGGGGAGTCCGAGGAGCAGGCTACCTATCTTTCCATCAATACCGTGGTCGGAGATGATTTAGACCCGCATCTGTATGTGGCGTTCCAGGTCCTGGAGTACACTCTTTTGGACGCTCCGGGAGCACCGCTTAAACAGGCGCTCATCGACGCGGGAATCGGACAGGACATACTTGGCGGATATCAGAATGGAATCCTTCAGCCTTATTTTTCCGTGATTGCGAAGAACGCGGATAAGGAGCAGAAGGGAGAGTTTCTTGCCGTAGTAAAGGGAACGCTCCGCAAGCTGGCGGATGAGGGAATCAATAAGAAGAGTTTAAAGGCTGGTCTGAATTTCTATGAATTCCGTTACCGTGAGGCGGATTACGGTTCTGCGCCTAAGGGGCTGATGTACGGTCTTCAATGCATGGACAGCTGGCTTTACGACGGAGATCCCACGGTGCATCTGACCTATCAGAAGACTTTTGATTATCTGAAGCAGGCAGTGGATGAGGGGTATTTTGAGCGGCTGATCCGTGACTATCTGCTGGATAATCCGTTTGAGGCAGTTCTGGTGGTCAGTCCGGAGAAGAATCTGACCGCAAAGGAAGATGAGAAGACTGCCAGACGGCTGGCCGCCTATAAGGCCTCGCTTTCGAACGAGGAGATCGCTGCTCTCGTGGAGCAGACCAGGGCGCTTCGGGAGTATCAGGAGACGCCATCCCCTCAGGAGGAATTGAAAAAGATCCCCATGCTTTCCAGGGAAGACATCGGCAGGGAGCCGGAAGCGATTATCTGGGAAGAAAAAGAGGTCGAAGGCGTGAAGGTGATTCACCATAAGATGTTTACCTCCGGTATTGGCTATTTGAAACTGTTGTTTGATACCTCCCGGATTCCGGAAGAAGATTTGTGTTACGTCGGCCTGTTAAAATCCGTGCTGGGATTTGTAGATACGGAACATTATACGTATGGTGATCTGACGAGTGAGATCCATTTAAACAGCGGAGGCATCAATCTCAGTGTTACGTCTTATCCGAATTTAAAGGACGGCGCTGATTTTAAAGGCGTTTTTATCGCCAGCGTCAGAGTTCTGTACGATAAACTGGACTTCGGCTTCTCCATTCTCGGTGAGATACTGAAGAATTCCATTCTGGATGACGAGAAGCGGCTGGGAGAGGTGATCAGTGAGACAAGGTCGAGAGGCAGGATGAAGCTGGAGGGAGCATGCCATTCAGCGGCGGTAGCCAGAGCTACATCCTATTTCTCTCCGACATCCTATTATAACGATCGCACAGGCGGAATCGGGTATTATCAGTTTCTGGAGCAGCTGGACAGAGAGTATCCGGAGCATAAGAAGGAGATTATCGCCAGGTTAAAACAGGTGATGGCGCGTCTTTTTACCGTGAAAAATCTGCTGGTCAGTTATACGGCCGATGAGGAGGGCTTCCGGCTGCTTCCCGAGGCACTCCGGAGCCTGAAGGAAATGCTTCCTGAAGGCAGTGAGGAGACGTATCCCTTTACGTTTCCGGCCGGCAACCGGAATGAAGGCTTTAAGACGGCCTCCCAGGTTAATTACGTGGCCAGGTGCGGAACCTTTGCAGGAAGCGGATACGCCTATACGGGCGCACTGCGCATATTAAAGGTTATTTTAAGCTATGATTACCTGTGGATTCATTTGAGGGTAAAGGGAGGCGCCTACGGCTGTATGAGCGGCTTCGGGCGCTCCGGAGAAGGATATTTAACCTCTTACCGCGATCCAAACTTAAAGGAGACGAATGAAATCTACGAGGGGATTGTGGAATATCTGGAGCATTTCGATGTGGATGACCGTGATATGACAAAGTATGTCATCGGCACCATCAGCGATATGGATGTGCCGTACCCGCCTTCCACGAAGGGCAGCCGCGGTCTGTCCGCATACCTTTCCGGTGTGGATGAAGCCATGATGCAGCAGGAGAGAGATGAGATCTTAAACGCCACGAAGGAGGATATCCGGGCGCTGGCGCCGATCGTTAAGGCGGTTCTTGCCACTGGAAGCTTATGTGTGATCGGCAATGAGGAAAAGATAGAGGCAAATAAGGAGCTGTTCCATGAGACGGAGACCCTGTTCCACTCATAATAAAAACCAACTACGAAGGAGAATCAATGGATAATAATTATAAATCAGGATTTGTAACGCTGATCGGACGGCCCAATGTGGGGAAATCCACGCTGATGAACCATTTGATCGGTCAGAAGATCGCCATCACGTCTGATAAGCCCCAGACCACCAGAAACCGTATCCAGACCGTCTATACGGACGAGAGGGGACAGATTATCTTTCTGGATACTCCGGGGATCCACAAAGCCAAAAACAAGCTGGGCGAGTATATGGTGAGCGTGGCGGAGCATACCCTGAAAGAAGTGGATGTGGTGCTCTGGCTGGTGGAGCCGACCACATTTATCGGAGCGGGAGAACGCCATATCGCGGAGCAGCTGCAGAATGTGAAGACTCCGGTGATCCTGGTCATCAACAAGATCGACACCATAAAGAATCAGGATGAGATTCTGGAATTTATCGCTGCATACAAGGATGTGTGCAGCTTTGCCGAGATCGTTCCGGTGTCGGCGCTGAAGGATAAAAATACGGATCTGATGCTGGATCTGATCTATAAGTATCTGCCCTGCGGTCCTCAGTATTACGATGAGGACACTGTCACGGATCAGCCCATGCGTCAGATTGCGTCGGAACTTATCCGTGAAAAAGCGCTGAGACTGCTGAGTGATGAGATCCCTCACGGCATTGCCGTTACCATCGAGAAGATGACCGAGCGGAAAAACGGTATGATGGATATTGAGGCCACAATTGTATGTGAGCGGGACTCCCACAAGGGAATTATCATCGGCAAGGGCGGCGCCATGTTAAAGAGAATCGGCAGTGCGGCCCGCCGGGAGATCGAGGATCTGATGGATACTCAGGTGAATTTGCAGATCTGGGTCAAGGTCCGGAAGGAATGGCGTGACAGCGAGCTGTATATGAAAAACTACGGATACAATGAGAAAGAAATTTAGGAGCGGGTGATAGAATTGAGAGAGGCTGTCAGGCTTACCGGCATGGTGTTAAAGGCCGTTCCGTCCGGGGAGATGGACAAACGTCTGGTGATCCTTACGAAGGAACGCGGAAAAGTTACGGCATTTGCCAGGGGCGCCAGAAGGCCGGGCAGTATGCTTATGGCCTGCGGCCGTCCCTTTGCCTTCGGACAGTTTACGCTGTACGAAGGACGGGATGCCTATTCCCTGCAGTCTGCGGAAATCTCCAATTACTTTGACGAGCTATCCACGGATGTGGAGGGAACGTGCTATGGCTCCTATTTCCTGGAGTTTTCAGACTATTATACCAGGGAAAATATGGACGGCACGGCCATGCTGAAGTTGTTATACCAGTCAGTGAGAGCCCTGATGAAACCTGCGGTGCCCAATGAACTGGTCCGGCGCGTGTACGAGCTGAAGGCGATGGCCATCAACGGGGAGTATACGGAAAAGCCTCCCAGGGAAGTCAGCGATTCGGCCAATTACGCATGGGAATTCGTCGTGCTGTCTCCGGTCGAGCATCTGTATACCTTTGCACTGACCGACGCTGTGTTCGAAGAGTTCGGGCGGTGCGTGGAGATCAATAAGAAGCGGTTTATCGACCGGGAGTTTCACTCGCTCGATATTCTGGAGGCGATGACGGGGCGGCGGCCTCTGTGAGAAAGGCGGCCGGTGTTATAAGTATGGCCGTGAGTTTCTGCTGAGCTTTTTCTTTGAGTCAGGGGGAATAGGAGTGAATATAAAAAAACTGATCGGTGAGACAAATGCTTATGATAAAAAGCAGGCATTAGAGGAACGCCGGCCTAAAAGCTGGTGTAAAAGTGTAAGTGCATTTGCAAATGGGAATGGCGGCAGGCTGATTTTCGGTGTGGCAGACGATGACAGTATTACGGGATTGCGTGATGTGAGGCATGATTCAGAAGTAATCAGCGAACAAATAAAGAACAGAATAGATCCCATACCCAAATTTGATCTTGTGATTCAGGGGGGTGACGATAAAGAAATTATCGTTCTTGAAATCAGCAAAGGCTTGGAGACGCCTTATTATTATGTGAGTGAAGGGAGTCGTACTGCGTATCAAAGGGTGGGAAATGAGAGTATACCAGTTGATGCCAGAGGGTTGAAGGAACTGATCCTGAGAGGCAGTGATTCCACTTATGACAGCAGCATTTCACGGTATGAATTTAGAAATTATTCGTTTACGAAACTGAAGGCAGTCTACAGGCAAAGAACTGGTGAGAGTTTTGAGAATGACGATTTTATTTCCTTTGGGATTGTGTCGGAAGATGGAAAATTGACAAATGCAGGGGCATTGCTGGCAGATGAATCCCCTATTAGACATTCTCGTTTATTTTGTACGAGATGGAATGGATTAGATAAAGCGGCAGGAACGATGGATGCGCTGGATGATAAGGAATTTTCAGGAAGTCTGGTGGTGCTGTTGGAAAATGGATTGGATTTTGTAAGAACGAATTCAAAAGTGAAGTGGCAAAAGGCCGGTGAAGAAAGGATCGAATTGCCGGATTATCCGAAAAGAAGTGTTTTAGAGGGGCTGGTAAATGCATTAATTCATCGTCAATATCTGGATTTGGGAAGTGAGGTACACATTGATCTGTTTGATGACAGACTGGAAATTTACTCGCCGGGAGGAATGTGTGACGGATCACTTGTACAGGAGCAGGATATTGATAAAGTTCCATCCAAACGCAGAAATCCGGTTATTGCAGATATATTTAACCGTTTGAAATATATGGAAAGAAGAGGGAGCGGATTTAAGAAAATTCAAAGCGTCTATCAATCACAATATTTGTATACAGATGAAATGCGGCCTCAGTTTTACTCAGATAAAGACACTTTTATCCTGACACTGAAGAACCTTAACTATAAAAAAGGAGCCGAAAAAAGAGCCGAAAAAGGAGCCGAAAAAGGAGCCGAAAAAAAGCAGTTTCATAAGATGGAGGAAAGAAGAGAAAAAATACTGTTATTGATAAAACAAAATCCCCATATAACACAGGGAGAAATCATGGAAAATCTGAATTTGTCCAGAAAACAGGTTCAGAGTCTTATGAGAATATTAAACAATCAGGGACAGATCCGCCGGGTCGGCTCAAATAGAAATGGTTATTGGGAAGTTTTTCGTGAAGGCAGGGGCTGGTAAACAGTAATAAATGCAGCGAAAAAACTCCGGAGGATCTATAAACTATTGAAATGACGGAATGCATTTGGTATAATGCTTTCATATGCGCCAATTGCAGGAGGATGATGAATGAAAAAAATGAAAGCGGTCCTGGCGGTTCTCATCACAGCGGGATTACTTGCCGGATGTGCAGGAAGAGGGGGAACAAGTACCTTCGAGCCGAAGAGCAGCGGCATATTCGTGACGGATGCGGGAACATTTTCGACGGCTACCGTCGAGACGTACGACGACCAGGATTATTATAATGAAGAGGAATGGAAGACCTTCCTTGAGGAAAATGTGGCTTCCTATAATGCGGAACACGGAGAGGGAGCGGTTGCCCTGCAGTCATGCAGCTTAAAGGATGGTACAGCCAGCATGATCTTTGATTATGCGACAGGAAGCGATCTGGCCCAGTTTACCGCACTTTATGAGGACACTGCCAATTCAGTGAACTCCATCGATATCATTCCTGTGGCCCAGGAAGAAGCTGGAACTGCCGGAACGATCTTTATTAAGACGGCAGACGGCAAGACGGCATCTACGGATGAGATTGCGAAGAAGACCGATTACCACGTGGTCGCCGTGGATGGAGGACCAGTCAAGATTCAGACAGAAGGAAAGATTATGTATACTTCCGATGGAGTGAAATTAAACAGCAGCTTCATAGCAGAGATCTCGGAAGGAAAGAATTACATCATATTTAAATAAAGTATCCGGATGCGGATGGAATAAAAGAAGAGAGGTTTGAGGACATGGAAAAGACAATGGAGAAAATTGTAGCGCTGGCAAAGTCGAGAGGATTCGTTTATCCGGGTTCTGAGATTTACGGCGGCCTTGCGAATACCTGGGATTACGGTAACTTGGGTGTGGAACTGAAGAACAATGTAAAGAAGGCCTGGTGGCAGAAATTCGTACAGGAAAGCCCCTACAACGTGGGTGTGGACTGCGCCATCTTAATGAATTCACAGACCTGGGTGGCTTCCGGCCATTTAGGCGGCTTCTCTGATCCGCTCATGGACTGCAAGGCCTGTAAGGAGCGTTTCCGTGCAGATAAGCTGATTGAGGATTACATGGCCGAGCATGGCATCACGATCGAAGGCTCCGTAGACGCCTGGTCTCAGGAGGAGATGAAAAAGTATATCGATGACAACAACATCTGCTGTCCCAGCTGCGGCAAGCATGATTTCACCGATATCCGCCAGTTCAATTTAATGTTCAAGACCTTCCAGGGCGTGACGGAGGATGCGAAGAACACCGTATACTTAAGGCCTGAGACTGCGCAGGGAATCTTTGTAAACTTTAAGAATGTGCAGAGAACCTCCAGAAAGAAAATCCCGTTCGGCATCGGACAGATCGGTAAATCCTTCCGTAACGAGATTACACCTGGTAACTTTACATTCCGTACCAGAGAGTTTGAGCAGATGGAGCTGGAATTCTTCTGCGAGCCGGGTACCGACTTAGAGTGGTTCTCCTACTGGAAGCAGTTCTGTATCGACTGGCTGAAGGCGCTTGGCATGAAGGAAGACGAGATGCGCGCCCGCGACCATGCTCCGGAGGAACTCTGCTTCTACAGCAAGGCTACCACAGACATCGAGTTTTTATTCCCGTTTGGATGGGGAGAACTCTGGGGTGTTGCGGACAGAACGGATTACGACCTGACGCAGCATCAGAACACATCCGGTCAGGCCATGTCGTATTTTGATGATGAAAAGAAAGAAAAATATATTCCGTATGTAATCGAGCCGTCTCTCGGCGCCGACCGTGTGACACTGGCGTTCTTATGTTCCGCATACGATGAGGAAGAGATTGGGGAGGGAGATGTCCGTACGGTTCTCCATTTCCATCCGGCGATTGCACCGGTGAAGATCGGCGTACTTCCGCTTTCCAAGAAGTTAAACGAGGGTGCTGAGAAGATTTACACGGAGCTTTCCAGGTATTATAACTGTGAATTTGACGACAGGGGCAACATCGGCAAGCGTTACAGAAGACAGGATGAGATCGGAACACCATTCTGCGTAACGTACGATTTTGATTCGGAAGAAGACCATGCAGTTACGGTCCGTGACCGCGATACCATGGAGCAGGTGAGAGTTCCGATCGCTGAACTGAAGAATTACTTTGAGGATAAATTCCGTTTTTAGGACGGAACCATCCTTGTGACTGAGCCGGGCTGACCGTCTCCGGATAAGAATACAGATCCGGGGCGGCCGGCCTTTTCTTATTACTTTCAAAGGGGTGATCGGATGATTCTAGAAAAATTAAAACGCATGGAAGGGTTTACCCACCAGGAGCAGGCGGTGGCACGCTACATTCTGGAGCACGTGGAGGAAATCCAGCAGATGTCCACCGAAGAACTGGCCAGAGTATCCTATACCAGTAAGGCTACGGTGGTGCGTCTCTGCAAGAAACTGGATACGGCAGGCTATCAGGAACTGAAACTGAAGCTGGTTTCAGAGCTGGTACAGAATATCCGTGTCAACCAGCTTCTGAACAGGGAGCCGATTACGGAAACGAGCACGCTGCAGGATATCCTCCATACGCTTCCCAAGCTGTACGACAAGGCGATTACTGATACAGAGCTGTGTATGGACAAGAATGTTATAAAACGCATCTGCAACCGTATTAGAACCTCAGACCGGATCGATATCTACGGAAATGGAATCAGCTATATCCTGGCGCAGTCAGCCGCATTTAAATTTGCCACCCTGGGGATGGAGTGCGCCGCTTACGACAGTGTCAATGCTCATTTTCTGTCTGCGGGGAAAACGAAGAAGACCGTGTCGTTTGTCATCACCTTTACCGGGGCAAATAAGAGTATGATTGATACCGCCAGATACTTAAAGGAGACGACAGAGACATATGTAGTTGGAATTGTGGGACGGCATAACGAGGAGATCCGCAAATGGTGCCACGAGATCGTGGAGATCCCCTCCCGGGACTCTCTGCTGAGCCTTAAGGTGATTACCTCCTTTACAGCCACCACCTATGTGCTGGATATCTTTTTCTCCATGCTGCTTGCCCAGACCTATGAAAGCCATGTGAAATCCTCGCTTGAAATGGTGTGCCACGAGACACTCCGGATCGGCGTGGATTACTGGAATTTGAAGGATTCACCGGAGGAAGAGGACAAGTCCATGATTTGAAGCCGTACACAGGCGTTCCTGAACCGCTGTTTCAAAAAACAGCGGTTTTTTTGGTGATTTTTGAAACGGTGAACCATTTCGTGTTTTGCGTAGTGAAGAAAGGGGAATGATGTGTTACGATGAGACCATCAAAAGAAAAAGGGGACTGAGTAAATGGATTATAAAAAACTTGCAGAAGACATCCTTGCAAAGGTCGGCGGGGAGGAGAATATCTCCGGTCTGACCCACTGTGCAACCAGACTTCGCTTTAACTTAAAGGATGAAGGAAAAGCACAGACGGAGGCACTCAAAAAGGTAAACGGCGTCATGGGCGTTATCAGTAAGGGCGGCCAGTACCAGGTGGTAATCGGAACATCACATCCTG
>ERZ772820.881-NODE-881-length-25936-cov-10.562807_pt1 | contig 25936 bp, 23 predicted proteins | sample MGYA00511377_ERZ772820 | MGnify/ENA primary metagenome ERZ772820 (study PRJEB29015, sample SAMEA2737684) | human gut metagenome | biome: human gut; feature: human-associated habitat; material: faeces | place: China | collected 2012 ... | reverse complement strand
TGGCTGTTTTCCGCTCCGGCAAAGGGAATCTGCTGACCAACACGGCGGCATTGCTGAAAGCAAACCGATAAGAAAAGCAAATATCAATCCGATACGGCGGACTACTTTACTGAATAGTCGGCTGCATTCTTTTGTGATAAAGACTGGAGAATTTGCTTGAATAAGAATATTGAGATAAAAAAAGCGAATAATTTGATATTTTGAATTGAATTTATGAAGAGATGGGATTATACTAGTAAAGGAGGTGGTTGAATGCTGATTGAATTTCGTTTTAAGAATTACAGATCCTTTCGAGATGAAACGACCATTTCTATGGAAGCAACGGGGATTGGGACTTTTAAGAATAGTTTGATTCCGTATGGCAGCATGAATCTCTTGCCGGGTGCAGCAATTTTTGGAAAGAATGGCGGCGGAAAAAGCAATGTAATTCGTGCATTTTGGTTAGCTGTGCAGTTCATCCGAAATGCGCAGCGGACACAACACGAAAAAGCGACAATTCCGGTTATTCCTTTTGCACTCAATGACTACTCTGCATCAGAGCCGACTGAATTTGAATTTTTCTATACGCTGGATGGCATCAAATACTGGTATGCGTTCTCGGCAACCAAGGAAAAAATCGTTTCGGAATCTCTGTATCATGCGCCTAAGGGACAGCGGGCACTTGTATTTTTAAGAAAAGGACAGGTTTTTGATTTTAATACGGATAAATCCCGTCGAAATTTGATTAAAGAAGCGGTAGCAGAGAACCAACTGTTTTTTTCAGTTGCCTGCACAATGAATGATGCGGATTGTTCCCGTGCGATGAAGTGGTTCAGAGAAAAGGTGTTTTTTTCCAGAGATTATTCAGATATCCCGCGGCAGCTTCTTGAGTATTCGAATGATGCACACATGTTAAAGGCGATCTCTGATTATGCTAAGGCGGCTGATTTGGGCATTGAAGATATGCAGTTTGAGATCAACAGTAAGGAAGTTCAGAAGGACGGAAGTATCCCAGATGACATTTCCGAAAGCATTAAGGCGGCTTTGATTCAGTTTTTGCAAACGCTGTCTGAAACGTCAAATAATTCTGAAGTGCGCTTAAAAATGGGCGAAGTTAAGGCGACTTCCAAGCATAAAGGCTGCAATAAAAATGGAGAAAGCCAGCTTTATTCTCTTGATTTGGAAGATGAGTCGGATGGAACGAGAAAGCTCATGTCTATCGCGCCGGCGATTGAATCGGTGCTGACGAACGGGGGCGTTTTGTTGGTAGATGGGCTTGAACGTGAGCTTCACCCGCTGTTGGTGAACGTTGTAATCTCAAAGTTCCAAAGCAAGAAAACGAATCCACTTGGAGCGCAGATCGTGTTTACTACGCATGACACCGAGCTGTTAAACATGGAATTGCTTCGCAAGGATCAGTTGTATTTTGTTGATATAGAGAAGGAAAATAGTACTTCTAAACTGTATAATATCCGCGAATTCTCAACGAGGACAACGGCGGATATTCGGAAGGGGTATTTACTCGGTAAATATGGCGCTATCCCTAATATTGAAATTGAAGAAGTGTAATAGATACTTTTCGGAAAAGCTGGAATTGACAATATCGAGCAATAATTCACAGTAAGATTAACTTACTATCTGGACATTATCGATGAGCTAGAAGCTGATCGGCTGTTTTAATCTGATGTTTTGTAAGAGCGCAGAGAACTCTTTATTCAAGGCGGTGGGCATTGAACGATTGAAAAAAAGAAAATCTGACAGATGTTTGGCTGAAAAAGTGTATACATAGAAGTGAGGTGGAGGTGTTATGCTGAGTGTTTTCTTTGGCGATATGCCGGGCGCTATTTATAATACGAGTGTATATTTCCAAAACCAGTATCGGGATGACTGGCTGACAAAGCCTTTATCAAAGAAGATCATTCGGGACGTGGACAAGTCGGAAGTTATAAGGGCTAATTTGATCGATAGTCCGTTTTTAGGTTCAATTTCTCCCAAAGAGTTGTCTGGTGGTGTGAAAACACTGTTGCTCATGGCAAACGATAAGAGTGGAAAGGTCTTTAACGCATCTACTTGCGGCGATAATTGCGCAAAGTGGATTTTACAGTTGGGAAAACAAGGTAAACTTGTGATAAACCTCCGACACTTGATGGACTTTGGTTCGGGTGAGTTTAAAATTAAAGTACTTAATACCGGAAGAATCGTTAGGAACATGAAAGAACTGGTTTCCGAAGCTGGTATGTTTGTGTGATGGAAAATGAATGAAATACAGTATGTCGAAGAGGTTAGCCGAAATGCTTTGTTTAGTGAAGGGATAGATTGTTATCACTTCATGAGATGATAAGCGTAAAAATGAGAATATTTTGAGTTTTATATAAGATTATCAAAACAATTTAATTATCTCTGTGAAACTTAATACGGAAGATTTAAGGGTTATTAAAGCGGCTACAAATACATCGTTTGATATTCTAGATGGAGTGGAGATGATTGATGTGTGCAAGGCTGTTGAGGAAATGATAAATGAAGGCGAAGAAAGAGGAGAACTCAGAATGCTTGTAAAGCAGGTGAGAAAGGGACGTATCACAATCGAACAGGCTGCCGAGGATGCAGATATGACTGTGGAACAATTTGAAAAAGTGATGGATGATATTTAATTGCAGGTTGTGTAAAATGGATTGCAAAAGTTATAAGCAAGACGGATGTTGTTATAGGGTTACTATATAAAAGGACACAAGCTGTATCTTGGAAGTAATGGTAGGCTCCTCTAATACTGGACATTCAGTGTTGGGGGGAGTTTTTATAAAACATATTTCATCACGAAACGCGCAGATAAATAAATATAGATGGAATAAAGGTAAATTAAGAATATTTTGAGTAAAATAAAGTGAATATGCGAATAAGGAAAGAATATTATGAGCGGAAGAAAAACAAGTACTCCTATGTTAAATGATAAACAGTCGATATTAATTGGAAATGGCATGAATATAAATTTTGGTGGACGTGCGTATACAAATGAGTTTATAATAAAAAGAATTATTTATAACGCCAGAGCGAATAAATATGATGTTCTATTTGGTGGAACGATATCAGGAAAGGAAATTGCGCTACTTTTTTTCGAATTTGCAAAGTGGGCGAATGAAATTAGTGCTGGAAAACATGACAGTGCGGTCCTAAAAGAAGATGTTCAGGCGTTAGAGAGCTTCAAAAAAAGATATGACTGGCATATTCAAAAATATTATGAAGTAGGACTTGAAGATTGGCTTTTTATTGCAAAAGTTTTTATGTGTGAAAACAAAGATTTGGAGATTCCGTGGGAAACGGTGAAACAAGGCTTTGAGAGATTAATTCTAGATTCGATTTATAATGACGGAGATGTAAATGAGATATACTTAAAAATGGGAAAACCAGTGAGAAAATTTCTCATGAAGTTTGATGAAATTTTTACGGTAAATTATGATGTAAATATAGAGAAATTGACGGGGAGGGAGGTATATCATCTTCATGGTTCTTATGAAATTCCGTCGAATAGTGAAAATCCGAGAACAGTTCAGGGGTTTATTCGTACGCAAAAAGGTGAATCAGTAACAATTCCCGAATTTAGGCATTGTTATTGCAATGCACTGCTTGATTATGATGGGGAGAATAAATATAAGATTGCAGATGCACTTGAAAGAATAGATTCAAAAATGCTACCGCAGATTGAAACTAAGAACTTGGGAAGGTATGAAGCTATGGCGAGAGAATGGCTTCAAATAAAAAAAGAGCATCCGGAACTTTCATATGGAACAAAATATCACTTTGAACAATTAGAAAATTTGTCGGGTGATTTGCATATTGTTGGATTATCGCCTAATAATGATTCACATATTTTCAGATTGATTGAAAAAAGTAATGTTCAGAAAATTATATTTTATTATCATAGCGAATCTGATAAAAATGTGAGAACAGAAAAAGAAATTGAATATGTTGACGTAAGAAAATTATGGACGAATTTAGGTGTATCAAAACCTGTATATTGCTTTAACTATGATTTATCTCCGCTGAAAGATGATTCAATGTATAAAGTGATTTGTACTCTTTCTGGAGATGAGATAGATCGAGAAACACTAATTAAAGAAGCAAATAAACTGCCACAATATAGGATTGATCAATTATGCAGAAAAACATATCAACTTATCAAAGATAGAATAAACCAAAAGCTAGAAAATGAAGATGAATTGGAAAGAGCATTTTGCGAAATTAGTCGTATTGCTTTACGCGAAGGAGTTTTACCATCGGTATTGTTTGTTTTCTTTTTGAAGAATTTTGAAAATTTGAGAAAAATGGATAACTGATGATGAAATTGAGCTTTAAAACGTCAAGCCTATTCAGGTGATGAGGCGGAGTCATGCCGATGGATGATGTGGCGATTTTAGAGCCTGTGTATCGAAAATATAAAGGAACACCGTATCGCGTGGCTGTTTTCCGCTCCGGCAAAGGGAATCTGCTGACCAACACGGCGGCATTGCTAAAAGCAAACCGATAGGAAAAGCGAATATCAATCCGATACGGCGGACCTCCCTCCGGGCAGGTCTGCCGTATCCTTGTCTAAAGGAGACGATGCGCTTACAATAACATCAGGCGGCGGGGGTATACCTTCTGCCAAATGATGGGAAAATGAGGTGTGCGTCATGGAATTAGAGGTTCAGCATGAAAATCAAACGATCATCCTTTGGCTTCGCAGCGGGTGCTGCACGGATTTAAGCCTGCTTTATGAGCTGGGAAAGACGTGGAGATACCGAGTGGTGGTGATCCGTTCCGGCTTTGGCGATCTGTTTTCAGATACCTCCGCACTCCTATGGTTCAACCGACCAGCCTGCCATGGAAACCATTCCCATGGGTGCGCATTGGCAGCATCCTTGCACTGAAGAAAGGGAGAAGACTACAATCATAAGGACATTCGGGGCAAGGAGATTTTGATATGGAAGCAAGCGTTGAAAAGCCGCATCGCATCGCGGGTTATTGCCGGATTTCCGTGGATGTGGAAGCGGATCGGGATAATACGAGCATCGAAAACCAGAAGGACATCATTTCCGACTATGTTCAGCGGTACTTCCCAGACAGCGAGCTGACCTTCTTTGTGGATCGCGACCGTTCGGGCTATACGTTTGAGCAGCGAGAGGATTATCAGCGGATGCGCCCGTATCTGATGACGGGGCAGTACGACATTCTCATCATCAAGGATTTGAGCCGATTCTCCCGACGCAATTCGCGTGGTCTGGTGGAGCTGGAGGATTTGCGGGATGCGGGCGTGCGGATCGTGGCAATCGGAGACAGCATCGATTATCCGACGCACGATGACTGGACGAACATCCGCCTGCGCTTTCTGCTCAACGAAATGCCGGTCACGGATTCTTCGCAGAAGGTCAAAAGCGTCATTTCCCGGCGACAGCAGGACGGACGCTGGATCTGTTCCGTGCCGTATGGGTATGTCATGAAGAACCACAAGCTGATGACGTATGAAATCGACCCGGCGGCAGCGGAGGTTGTCCGAAAGATTTTTGAACTGTATACGTCGGGCTGGGGCTACAAGCGGATTGCGAATTATCTGACCGACCACAGCATACCGACGCCCAGACGTGCCGAAGCCGCGAGAAAGGCGGAACGCGGCGAGCCGGTCGTCCGGCAGGGCAAGGATGCGTGGGCGATTGTGACGATACAGGGAATGCTCAGCAACGATTTTTATATCGGAACGCTTCGGCAGGGCAAGTACAAGCGCAAGGGCATCAACGGAAAGGACGAGCGGATTGACGAATCCAAGCAGCTTGTCTTTGAAAATCATCACGAGCCGATTATCGACTATCCGACGTTCGCCTATGTGCAGGAGCAGATGAAGAAGCGGACGCGCAGATGCTTCTGGCGCTGCTGGCGGGCGTGATCGAGCAGAGAAAGAAATATGCGTGAAAGCGGAAAATCGAATGATCGAGCGCGGCTTGCAGAAGCTGCGCTTTTTCAATAGGATAAAGAAAACAAAGCGGATTCCCCCATGAAATGTGGATGTTCGCGGAATATTCGCTCAGAAAATGCTGAATTTGAAGAAATATTCGCTCATTTTTTCGCAGATTACGTTGTGCAAATCGGAAAGACGGCGTATAATTGAAGAAAGAAAGCAGAGGGGAGCGGTTGCGATGACGTATTTGAAGCGGAAAATAGATGAAACGCTCAGGAAGTGGAAGGCTGATCCGAAACGAAAACCACTGATCGTTAAAGGACCCAGACAGATTGGAAAAACGGAATCGGTTCATCACTTTGCCGAAGCCAATTATACGAGCGTCATATACATCAATTTTGTTGAAGAACCCAAATACAAGCTGATTACCGAAGATGGCTACAAAACAGACGACATCATTAAGAACATATCGCGAATGGATCCGGCTAAACGCTTTATTCCGGGCGAAACACTGATTTTTTTCGATGAGTTGCAGGAATTCCCGGACATCGCAACGGCGCTCAAGTTTTTTCACATAGACGGAAGATTTGACGTGATTTGCAGCGGCTCGATGCTTGGAATCAACTATCGAAAGATTGAAAGCAACAGCGTAGGGTATAAAAGCGATTATGAAATGAAGTCCTTGGATTTTGAGGAGTTCCTTTGGGCGAAAGGCTATGAAGCAGATTTCGTTGAAGATATTTATAAGCACATGGTTCAGATGAAGCCGTTTAACGAGGTCTTGCTGAAAACGTGCCATAATCTGTTCTTGGATTATTGTATCTTGGGCGGGATGCCTGCCGTCGTCAAGGAATATATTGAAAAGGGAACGTTTGAAGGAACGCAGGAGATTCAGAAGCAACTCATTTTAGATTATAAAGAAGATATTCGCAAATATGCGGACGGCGTAGACCAGACACGGATTTTGAATATTTTCAATCAGATTCCGGTGCAGCTTGCGAAAGAAAACAAGAAATTCCAAATTTCCAAAGTGGCGTCCGGAGCGCGGTTCAAGGATTATCGGGGCTGTATAGAATGGCTGAATGACGCGGGAATTATCAATATTTGTTATTGCCTTCATTTTCCTGAACTGCCGCTTAGGGGAAACTATGACGATACAAAAATGAAGGTGTATTTTGCCGACAGTGGGCTGCTGGTGGCGCTCTTGGATGAAGAAGCACAGGAAGATTTGAGAGCGAATAAAAATCTTGGCGTATACAAAGGCGCACTGTATGAAAATGTCGTTGGAGAAGCGCTCGTAAAGAGCGGATATGAATTGTATTACTATAAACGGGAGGATTCAACACTGGAGGAAGATTTCTTTGTCAGGACGGCTTCCGAACTGATTCCCGTTGAAGTGAAGGCGAAAAGCGGAAAAGCGAAGTCCATGCAGGCGTTGATTGAGAATGACAGATATCCTGAGATCCATCATGGAATCAAGCTGACGGGTGGCAACATTGGATTCAGTGATAACGTTTATACCTTTCCGTATTTTTGCACGTTCCTGATGAAACGGTATTTGAAAAGCGATCCATTCAGCGGTTCAGAGGAGCGATGAAACTGAGAAATATGCCTAAAAGCGGAAAACCGAATGATCGAGCGCGGCTTGCAGAAGCTGCGCTTTTTGCATAGGAAGTATCGTCTTGAAAACAAAAACGCATTGTGATATACTGAAATGGATAAAATATGGTCTATTAAGCGTGACTTCTGGAGATTTGTATCAAATATGATCCGTCGGAGGATGACATGAAATTCGTTTGGGAAACGCCGGAAGAAATCGACAAAGCGTTGGCGCAGCGTTTGAGCCGCATCCGCAAGCGCCGCAATCTTTCACAGCAGGCGCTGAGCGAAAAGAGCAACGTAAGCTATGGCAGCATCAAGCGCTTTGAAACGACGGGGCAGATTTCGCTGAACTCGCTGACAAAGTTGTGTGTTGCACTGGACTGCGCGGATGAAATCAAAAATCTGTTCACGAATGTGGAATACGGCAGCATTGAGGAGGTTATCTGTGAAAGAACGTAAGCTCGAAGTCTACCTCGGCGAGCGATTTGTCGGAACGATGGCGCAGACCGCGGATCGGCGGGTAGCGTTCGCCTATTCGGAAGAATGGCTGGACAACGGCTTTGCAATCAGTCCGTTTTCGCTGCCGGTGGAGCAAAAGGTCTTTGTTCCGACGAGCCAAGCGTTTTCCGGATTGTGGGGCGTGTTTGCCGATAGTCTGCCGGATGCGTGGGGGCAGCTGCTGGTCGATCGGATGTTAAAGGCGCGGGGAATTCTTTCTGCGGATATGACGCAGTTGGAACGTTTGGCGATCGTCGGCGATTCGGGCATGGGCGCGTTGGCGTATCGTCCGGCTTGGAATATCCAGCAGGATGCTGCGATTGGCGATCTGGACGAGCTTTCCGCTCAATGTCATGCGATATTGAATCACGAGGATGCGGGCAATCTGGATGAACTGTTCCAAATGGGCGGCAGTTCCGGCGGCGCAAGACCGAAGATCATGACGGATGAGTGGATCATCAAGTTTCCGGCTTCCGATGAGATGAAGGATAGCGGCACGATGGAAAAAGCCTATATGGATTGCGCCGCGGACTGCGGAATCATCGTGCCGGAAACCAAGCTGATGCCGTCCAGTGTGTGTGCGGGTTACTTTGCTGTAAAGCGGTTTGACCGAAGAAAGACGGATGGGCATATCGAGCGGCGGCACATGCTGACTGCGGCGGCGATTCTCGAAGTGGATTGGCGCACTGCCGCGATGGACTATCATACGCTGATGAAACTGACGAAGATTCTTTCTCTGGATAATCGGGAAGATTTGGAGCAGATGTACAGACGGATGTGTTTCAATGTCTTTGCGCATAATCGCGATGACCATGCGAAGAATTTCAGCTGGATCTATGACGAACAGATGGATTGCTGGCATCCGTCGCCGGCGTATGATTTGACGTGGAGCACGACCTACTTCGGAGAGCATAGCACGACGGTGGATGGAAACGGCAGGAATCCGGGGATGAAAGAACTGCTGGCAGTTGGAAAAGCGGCGGGAATGAACGCGAAGAACTGCAAGAAGATTGCCGAGGAGATTCGGGAAAAGACGCGGACGCTTGAAGCGACATATCGGGGCTGGAAATCGTAAAATCTGCGTTTCAGTGAAAATAGATGACAGAAATGTGAATTACTTTGAAACGATAACAGTATAGACGAGAGAGCGCGGCTTGAAAAGGCTGCGCTTTTTGCATACCTAAAAGGGGAATGAGAAAATGAAAACAACAATTACTGCCCTCTGCAACCAGAAAGGCGGCGTAGGCAAAACTACATCCTGCCTGAATCTTGGGGTAGGGCTTGCGCAGGAAGGAAAGAAAGTGCTGCTCGTCGATTGCGACCCACAGGGAAGTTTGACGATCAGCACAGGTTGTGCGCAGCCTGACAGCCTGCAAGACACGCTCTCTACTGCGATGTTTGCGAAGATGACGGATACGCCGTATGATGTGAGCCGGGCAATCCTGCGTCACGGTGAAGGCGTGGATATTCTGCCTGCCAATATTGAATTGTCCGGCGTAGAGATGACGATGGTCAATGCGATGAGTCGGGAGAAAATTCTCAAACAGACGCTTGAACCGCTCAAAGAAAAGTATGACCATATCCTGCTGGATTGCATGCCGTCACTGAGTATGCTCACGGTCAATGCGCTGGCAGCAGCAAACAGCGTTGTGATTCCCGTTCAGGCTCAATATCTTTCTGCGAAAGGCTTGGAGCAGCTGCTTGGCACGATTGCGAAGGTGCGCAGGCAGATTAACCCCAAGCTGACGATTGAGGGTATATTGCTGACGATGGTGGATAATCGAACGAATTATGCGAAGGAAATCAGTGGCATCATTCGCGAGACATACGGGCACAGACTGAGAATCTTTAATACGGAAATACCGCGGTCTGTCAGGGCAGAGGAAATGAGCGCCGAAGGAAAGAGTATTTTTGCCCACGATCCCAAAGGCAAAGTTGCGGCAGCCTATCGAGAGTTGACAAAGGAGGTGTGTGCCATTGAAAGAAAGAAGCAACATCAACTTGAAGCCGCTCGATGACCTTTTTGCGACGGAAGAAAGCAGAGCGGATGCCCAGCGGGAAAAGGTGCAGGAAATCCCGTTGGGTGAACTGCATCCGTTCAGAAATCATCCCTTCAAGGTTAAGGACGACGCGGCGATGCAGGACACAGTGGACAGTGTGCGTGAGTATGGCGTACTTGTCCCCGCGATTGCACGTCCTGACCCAAACGGCGGCTACGAGCTGATTGCGGGGCACAGGCGGCATCATGCGTCTGAGCTGGCAGGTAAGGAAACCATGCCGGTCATCGTTCGTGATCTCGACGACGATGCCGCCACGATCATCATGGTGGACAGCAATTTGCAGCGTGAGGAGCTGCTGCCGAGTGAACGGGCTTTTGCTTATAAAATGAAACTAGAAGCAATTAGGCATCAAGGAAAACGACAAGAGCTAACTTCATCCCAAGTTGGGATGAAGTTGCAAGCATTGGATATCGTCGGACAACAAGCAGGTGATAGCCGTAATCAGGTTCATCGTTTTATCCGCCTGACTGAGCTGATTCCTGAACTTCTAGATATGGTAGATGAAAGAAAAATTGCGTTTAACCCTGCGGTCGAGCTGTCCTATTTAAAGAAAGAAGAACAAACCCTTCTGCTTGAGGCGATGGACAGCGAACAGGCAACGCCGTCGCTTTCTCAGGCACAACGATTAAAAAAATTCAGCCAGCAGAAGATGCTTTCCCTTGATGTGATGCGGGCAGTCATGAGCGAAGAAAAGAAAACCGATCTTGATCGGGTGACGCTGAAAAACGAAACGCTGCGCAGGTATTTTCCGAAATCCTACACGCCAAAGCAAATGGAAGATACCATCATCAAGCTGCTGGAAGGCTGGTATAAAAAGCGGCAGCTTTCGCGGGAACGATAACGTAGCCGGTTCGCAGCATGCTGTACGATGCCATGCAGCTCGAAAAGCAGGTGCGTGATCTGGCAAGCCAGCATCGTAAGGAAGGAAAAACCGGCACATCGGAAGAATATCTTTCTGGTATGAAGAAAGAAGATCGGCTGTCCCCTGTGATTACGCTTGTCATTAACTTTGGCGGAAAGAAATGGGATGCACCGCTCAGCCTGCGCGAGATGTATGGCGAGCAACCCGAAAAAGTCCTTCCGTTTATTCAGGACTATCGGGTTTTCATGATTGACCCGATGGAGATGAGCGACAATGACCTTCAGAAGCTGAACAGCAGTCTGCGTGAAGTGCTGGCGTATATTAAATACCAGCGGGATAAGGCACGGATGGAAAAATTGCTGAATGAGGATTCAAAGTTCAGCTGTCTGGAAACAAACGCGGCTCTGGTTATCAATGCTATGACGAACGCGGGAATTGCGATTGACCCGAACAAGGAGGTTGTAAATATGTGTGAAGCGATTCGACAAATGGTTGATGAAGGAATTTCTATGGGACAAAAACAAGGAAGTCTGAATGAAAAAATGACTATTGCTCGTCGTTTGCTCGAACTGAAAATGCCTGAAGAACAGGTGATTAGTGTAACTAAGCTGACAAAGCAGGAAGTCGAAGAATTGAGCAAAACAATCAAACAGTAAAGGATATGCTCAAGTGCATTGAAGGTGAAAATACGAGTATGTGTGAAGCAATTCGGCAAATGGTTGATGAAGGAATCATGCTGGGTGAGAAACAAAGAGCGTTGGATATTGCACGACGTATGATTGAAATGAAATACTCTAAGGAGCAGATCGTTGATCTAACAATGCTGACAAAGCAGGAAGTTGAAGAATTGAGCAGAACGATCAAGTCGTGAAATGTAATGATAATTAAGTGAATATGAAAAACTGCTCGCCGAAAAAAAGCGGGCAGTTTTGCGTTTCTATGAAGGTAAATAAACCTTAGATCATCCAAATCGGAATAATATAGTTTTCTTTATCGATCGCACCAAGAGCGGGCTTCATGCAAAGGATAGCCCCTTTTCCGCGAGGAGTGGAAGCCTTATCGAGCAGAGAAAACACTTTTGTCAGTTCGCTGCCGGGATTGGCAGTTTTTTTGATTTCAAGAGGATTTAGGATACCGTCATGCTCCAGTACGATATCAATTTCCTTGGCATCTTTATCCCGGTAATAGTACATGAAAGGCTCTTTTCCACTATTCAAATAGGTTTTTGCAATTTCAGAAACAACGTAATTTTCCAGAATTGCGCCGTTCATAGCACCAGCTTCGAGCGTTTCGGCATTACTCCATTTTGTTAGATAGCAAACCAACCCGGTGTCGTAAAAATAGAGTTTAGGCGTTTTTACAAGACGTTTGAGCAGAGTGTTCGAGTAAGGATGAAGATAAAAGATCAAGCCGAGCGTTTCCAAAATGCCGAGCCAGTTTTTGGCTTGCTGTTGGTTGATGTCGGCATCTTGCGCGATATCGGCGACATTTAACATCTGACTGCAACGAGCCGCAACAGAGGTGATAAAGCGAAGAAATTTCAAAGAATCGATGGAATCAGAAAGATCTTTAACATCGCGTTCAATGTATGTGCTGATGTAACTGCTGTAAAAAATCTGGCTGTTACTGACAGAACCACTGAGCAACGCAGGCATGGAACCTTTGAAGATACGCTCAAATAGGGCATGCGCATCGGCGGCTTGCCGGTGCTTTGCACGCTCAGTCAGACTTTCAAGATCAACAGTGAAGGGAGTGACGGATTCGCCGCAGCTTTCCGCTTGCGTCAAGCTGGTCATAGACAAGACTGCAACACGTCCTGCAAGGGACACATGAATGCCCTGCAACGACTTGAAGATATGTGAACTGGTTAGCCAGAAAGAACCGGGTGTGTGATGTTGATCGACATAGATTTTGATGTATGTGAATAATTCAGGCGCATATTGAACTTCATCAATCAAGATGGGTGGTTTGTGGAGCTGCAAAAAAAGTTCGGGATCGCTTTTTGCTAAGGCTCTTTCACTCAAGTTGTCAAGCGTTACATAGCTGCGCTCGGAACCTTCCATCAATTTCATCAGCATGGTGGTTTTACCGACTTGACGCGGTCCCGCGAGAAGTATGACAGGATATTCCAGTGTCACTTCTTGAACGATTTTCTCTAAATTTCGCTTGATATAAGGCATGTAAAGCACCTCTGTTGGTTAATTTACGAATAGGTATAGAGATAAAACAAAAAACGACGCATATTGAAACGTCGTTTTGAAGTTAATCGTCGGATTCGATCAATGCAGGTTGATATTCGGGAATAAAGAAACAGCAGGTACATAGAACTGGAACTTTAGATTCAGAGGCGATCCAATTCAGTTCAGATTCTAAAATGGCGGATTGGTTAAAAGGAGAGTCGTTGTTGAAAGAATGGGTTAAATAGAGCGCTTTTTCGATGTTTTGATGAATGACAATGTTACAAGTTTTACGGTTTGATGCACAAAGTTGATAGTTTTTTGCATATTTTTCGTTCTGCACACGCTGTTTATAGGCTTTGCGCCTCAATTCATCCATAGAAGCAAAGCGCTCGTCATAGTTAGCATCCGGAAGTGATTTGAGGTGATAAAATGATTCAACCATTGGATAGTTCAGATATAGCTTTCCCATGTCGGAAGATTCATGAAAAAAATCGATCATTTTACGGATTTTATCGGGAGAAAAACCGGTGTCTTGAGGATCGAGATCAAAAACAAGATAAATATCAGAGTAATGTTCATCGAAGATGCATGCATGGTCTGGATTTTTATCTCTTGATTTAAGAAGAAGCAATAGATCAAGATTTTCAGGATCATCGCCTGAATCAAAAAAATCCTTATATAGTCTGTAAATATTGGTACAATATGGGATGATTTCATAATCTATATTCAGATTATAGACAGTAAGCAGCCGACACATTACAGCTATATCTGCTTTTTCTCCTTCGACTAGAAGAAGTATTTTTCGTTTAGACATCAAATTCACCACTCATATACAGCTTTTCGAGGTTGTGCCCAGCACGGAGTTCACGCTTTGTTGCATTAGCAAATGATGTGAGTTTACCGTCTGAAAGAATGAAATAGCAGTCTGGACGCATAATGCGATTAGAAAGCAGATTGGTATTGTGTGAAGTAAGAATTGCCTGACAGTGCGGCATTTTCTCAATCAATTTGACAATGGTTTCAGATAGTTCGTAGTGATAATAGGCATCGAATTCATCAATAAACATAAGGGAAATATCCGGGCAAGTTTCAGTAAAGTAGAAATAGGTGTAAAGAGCACGCGTTCCACTTGATGCAACCATAAAAAACGGAAGAGGGGAAGGCGTATCAAAATAAAGTTTTTTCTTTCCTTCCGGTGTGGTTTTTGCGACGAGGTTTTCTTCTACGCCGGCAACGTGTAGAAAATCTTCAAGTTTCTTAATACGGTCTCCTTCAAAAATAAAGTCATAGTAATCAGAACTTCTTGATTTATAGCCAATGTAGCGATTTTCGTCGAGAGAACGAAACCAAAGCATGTGGGAAATAAAAGACATCATCTGATAAAGAGGATGATTGTCTGGCAAAGCAGAGTTTGTGATGGCATATTTGAGCAGTGAATCGCTGCCTCTGAAGTTCAGGTTGAGAGTAGGAATTAGCTTTTCGAGTCCAGATAAATTTCCCCGTTTCTCAGCGTAATTATATTCAAATAGCAGATCATCATTAAGAATAACGCGTTCATATACCAAATCTTGATTGCCATTTTTACGGTATAAATAATCAATTTGATAAGGAGTGAAAACAAAAACATATCGGAATTCAGCAAATTCGAGTTTTGATTCGGAATTGAGATAAAAGTTGTATAACCCGGGTGTGACATTGTTTGTAGTCATGTGGGAGACAATGTCAAATAAGGCAAGCCCAAGGTTGGATTTGCCAGAAGCGTTTTTTCCGTATACAATCAGTTTTTGAAGAAGATTGTTACAGATACAGTTTTCGTTGAACTGATAATTCTTAACATCGGAAAAGTCAATTCGAATAGGAGAAAGAAAATTTTTAAAGCCTGATACTTCAAAGAGTTTCAGCATGTATAATCACCCTTTCAAGAACATTCTAAACGAGATAAATCTGAGTGTCAATAGGAGTCCGTAAAAAAATTACGGATATTTCAATAAAAGTATAGGCAGAAGCAAGATGAACTATGCGGCGTTTTTGACGAAGGGAGGTGAAACGCAATGACCGTAGTCTTTCGAGTTGTCAAAACCAAAAACTACACGATGATGTCCAATCAGCATTTGAAGGATAAACGCTTGACGCTCAAGGCAAAAGGGTTGATGTCGGTGATGCTGTCCCTGCCGGAGAACTGGGATTATACGCTGCGGGGGCTGTCGGCAATCAGCAAAGAGGGCGTGGACGCGATCAGCGAAGCCGTCAAGGAATTGGAGCGTTCGGGCTATGTGATCCGCAACCGAAAGAGAGACGAGCGCGGGCGGCTGAGCGGGACGGAGTACCTGATCTACGAGGACTGCCACATGAACAGCCAGCCTGTGCAGGACGCACCTAAGCCGGAAAAACCAAAACGGGAAAATCCAAGACTGGAGAATCCGGTTCAGGAAAAGCCTGTGCAGGAGAATCCAAAGCAGGAAAAACCTGAACAGGAAAACCCCGCACAATTAAATACGAATAGATCAAACACGAATTCAGAAAAAACGTATCCACCAAATACTCAGGGAGAAAATCCTTATCCATCAATCCATCTCAAGGAAAGGCGGGAAGATGTTGCGGCGATTCGGGACAGCGTGCGGTCGCAGATCGGGTATGACTGCCTTGTCACGCCGTATAACCGGGATCGGATGGATGAGATCGTCGAGCTGATGGTGGAAATCCTCTGCACCGGCAGGGAAACAATCACGATATCCGGGGCGGAGTACCCCGCCGAACTGGTTAAGGAGCGGATGCGCAAGATCAACAGTATGCACATCGAGTACATCTTCGGCTGTCTTGAGCAGAACGCTAGCCGTGTCCGCAACATCAAGAAATATCTGCTGACCACGCTGTTCAACGCACCCGCGACGATGGGCAATTACTACGACGCTCAGGTGCGATACGACCGGCGAAAGCGGGAGGAAGATTATGAAAACTGGCTCGATGAGCTTTAGAAGGGAGTGGTGTCCATGAAAAACTATTTTCAATTCGCCTGTGAACTCGAACCCATTGACCGATTTCCCGGCTGCATGAGCAAAGACGACCTGCTTGAGAACCTGCTGCGGCAGGACACGCAAGCAGGTTTTCTTTTGCCCGAAAAGCGGATGGAAACTGCGCTTCGGGTGATGCAGCTGGAGCAGGAAGCCGAGCAGCGGACGTGCGAGATCAGCGGCGGCTGGTTTCCCAGACGGGTGCTGTTCTTCGCCGTGCCGCCGGTGGACGGAAAAGCCTGCCAGCTCTGCGCGTTGACGCAGATTGAATCCGGCAGGTGTTACTTGTTTACGCCGGACTGTACCCCGATTCTGGTCTACGCCATACAGGGCAGGAAGCTGTACTGCCTGTGAGAAGGGAGGAACATCATGAAGCAAAAACATGCGGATTCGCCCTCGGCTTTTCTTGCGGCGGCAATGGCTGTGACGGGCGCGGCAATGCTGCTCTGCCCGCTCATCGGGCAGAACATGGAAATGAATCGGAGCGCGGCAGAATATGACGACCTGCGCGTTCAGCTCAAAAGCGAGGAACCGGCGCAGGCAACGGACGCGCCGGAAAACAGAAGCACTCTGCGTCAAATGTTCGATGCGGCGGGTTTTCCAAGCACAACGCAAGTGCCGCTGGAATTGCCTGAGCAAGCGCCTGAAATCGACGTTGGGACAGGCGCAGACCTTGCGGCGTGTTTGGCACAGAACGACGATTTCATCGCGTGGATCAGGATTCCCGGCACGAACGTGGATTATCCCGTCGTCTGGACGGACGACGCCGAGCATTACCTGCATCATACGTTCACAGGGAAGCAGGGCGCGGCGGGAACGCTGTTTTCGCTGATGAAAACGGATTACAGCATCCCCAGCCGCAATATCGCCATTTACGGGCATCATCTCAAATCCACCGGCGAGAAGATGTTCACGTCGCTCATGCGGTACAAGGACGCGGATTTCTATACAGGGCATGAAACTGTGCTGCTCGATACGCTGTATGAAAGCGGATCATACCGCATTTTCGCCGTGTTGAATTTTCACAGCAGCGAGTGGGACGCTTCACAGGCGGATTTTGAAAGCGACGCGGCATTTCTGGAATTTATCCGATACGCCCGGCGGAACGCACTGTACGACACGGGCGTGACGGTCGGCGCGGAGGATTCCATTCTCACGCTGATAACATGTGACCGAAGCTATGGCGGCAAAGCGGGACGGCTTGCAGTCGTGGCTGTACTTGAAAAAAGCAGGAGGAACTTATGAAACACAAAATCAAACGTCTTTTGTCTTTGCTGCTGTCGCTGATGATGCTGACGGCGGCTCTGCCTACGTCGATATGGGCGGAAGAAACGGGGTTTGCCCAAGCAACAGGCGCGGAAGCGGAGCTTCCGAACGAGCCGGAAGAAACAGCCGAGCCAGAACTGCCGGTTGAATCACCGGAAGCAACATCAGAGCCGGAGCTTCCAAGCGAGCCGACGGAACTGTCGTCGGAAATCGAAACGCCGGAGGGCACGGCAGAGCCGACCCCGCAGGTTACCGAAGCCCCCTTGCCAACGCCCGAACCTGAAGCAGCATATCAGGCGGGCATGTTCGTTCTCGTCACGGAAAATACGCGCGTGTTTTCGGATGTGGATGAAACGGCGGACGAGGCAGACGGCGAGTTGTACGATGGCAGTTTTGTCCGCACCGCAAACGTCCGGGTGGAAGAAGTCCGGCAGGACGGCATGGGGCGAACATGGCTGCTGGTGCGCTATCTGTACGGCGAGGAAGAACCTGATGGGGAGATGGCGTGGACGGACACGGCGACGGTCTGGGTGCTGGCAGAGGAAATCCAGCCGTCCGATGCGGCAGATTATGATGTGACGGCTTACGCCTTCCCGTTTACGCCGGTGGAGCTGTACGCGGCGAATAACCCGCCGAGATTGCAGACGCTCAGCGGCAACACGGGCGAGTTTTACGCGGGGCAGACGGTATACGCCTATTCCGTGCATGACGACGTGCAGATTGCGTCGCTCAAAAACTATGGCGCGATTTACGCGACAAGGCATTACATCAACGAGCATGTGGTCTATTGCCTTGAACATACGATGAACAGCCCCGGCATCAGGAACAACCCGGACGGTCCGTATCATGTGGTTGATCTGACGCAGTACGGGCAGACGCAGGGTTACTCCGGCATCATATACAGCGAAAGGACGATGCACGCCATCGGCTGGGTACTGCGGCACACGTTTCCCTTCATGGGGATTGACCGGTATGAGGATGAATGCCTTGAATGGTCGAGAGCGGCGGGGCAGTTCGCCATCCGCGAGGTCATCAAACAGCTGGAAGGTTCACAGTATGTCCGCGATTACTGGCACATGGACGAGTTCTACCGCGCGACGGGACAAGCGCCGAAGGAATATCTCGAATATGCGCGCTGGCTGGCGGCAAACGCCCTGACCTATGCGCAAATGACCGGCGAAATCACGGTGTCGAATGTGTCCGTATCCGTCGCCAACGGCGTATGCACCGGCACGGCGACGCTGACCACGGACGCACCGCGCATCCGCATCCGCCGCTCGGTCGGAACGATTACCGGCTATACGGGCGGCGAGGACGGCACATACGTCTATCTGAACAGCGGCGACACCATTACCGTTTCCCAAGCAGGAAGCGGTTTTTCTTTTACCGCGGAATCCGTTTCGACGGAGGAGCTGGAAGCCAATTTTCTGGTCGCCGTGCCGGATGCGAATGTGCAGAAGGTCGTCATTCCGCAGCGGGGATCGCCGTATCCGCTCAAGTCCACGGAAATCCGCTTTGATATGCCGAACGGCGCACTGGTCGTGACTAAGACGGATGCGGCAAGCGGCGCGGTGCTGGCGGGCGCGACGTTCGAGCTGACGAACGCTTCCGGCGCAGTCGTGGCGACGCAGACCACAGACGCGGACGGTGCGGCGCACTTTGATAACCTTCCGGCAGGAAATTATACCGTGCGCGAAATCAACGCGCCGACGGGATATCTCGTCGCTGTGCCGGATAGTCAGAGCGTGACCGTCACGGCAGGAGGAACGACGGGCGCGGCGTTCGCGGATGAACGGATTCGGGGCAGAATCCGTATCGCCAAGACGGACAGCCTGACGAAAGAACCATTGGCAGGCGCAGAGTTCACCATCACACGCACAGACGGAACGGGAACGCCCATCGTGCTGACCACCGACGCAAACGGATATGCCGAAACGGACTGGCTGGATTATGGGCGGTATCGCGTGACGGAGAGCAAAGTTCCTGTGCACTATGAAACCAGCGGCTTTTCAACCGAAATCGACTGCACGGAAAACGGAAGGACCTATCTCATCGAGGTCGAAAACGAGCCGACGAAGGGCTTCATCCAGATCGTCAAAACCGACGCGCTGGACGGCAGACCGATTGAGGGCGTGCAGTTCGATATCGTGGACGCGGGTGGCAACGTTGTCGGCACAATGACCACGGATGCAAACGGCGCGGCAACGTCGCCTGCATTGTTCAAGGGACAATATACCGTGCGCGAGCATGAAAACCCGACGGGCTATGTGGCGGAACTGGCGCAGCAGGACGCGGCGGTGAATCCGGACGAAACGACATATCTGGGCGCGGGCAATCAGCCGATTCAGGGCAGGATCAGGATCGTCAAACGGGATCAGCTCACAAAAGAACTGCTGGCAGGTGCGGAGTTTACCGTCACGCGGCTCAGCGGTCTGCCATCCCATCAAGGAGCAGGCGACGGCGAGGTGGTCGCGGTCATTACGACGGATGCGGACGGCGTTGCCGAAACCGGCTGGATGACGTGGGGAACCTACCGCGTGACGGAAAGCAAAGTGCCGGAGCATTTCGTGGACACGGGCTTTTCGGCGGATATCGTCATTGACGAGGAAAACTTCAAAACCTGCGAGCTGGAAGTCGAGAATGAGCCGACCAAAGGCTTTATCCGCCTGACCAAAACCGATCGGGCAAACGGCAACCCGATTGCGGGCGTGAAGTTTGATATCTATGAAAACGACGAATACGGAAATGCGCTTGTCGGCAGCATGACGACCGGCGCGGACGGCGTGGCAATCTCCGAGCCGCTGCGCAAGGGACGCTACATTGTGCGCGAGCATGGCGCGACAAAGGGATACGTTTTTGAAGAAATCGCGCTGGACGCGACGGTCAAACCCGACGAAACGACCGACCTTGCGGCGACGAATCAGCCCGTTCGGGTCAAAATCAGGATTTATAAGCGCGATAAGGACGAATATGCAGGCGATAACCCCAACAGCAAAAATCGAAAGACCCTGCCCAGACAGGCGAGCATCGACCCGCCGAAATCACGCGGCGACGGCGAGCTGACCGGCGCGGTCTTTCAGGTGCTGGCGGGCGCGGCAATCAAGGACAGACAGGGCAACGTTCTGTTCAAAAAAGGCGATACCGTTGTGGATGGGCTGACGACGGCGGGCGAGGATGCGAGTGCTGTAACGGGCGAGTTGTGGCCGGGGCTGTATGAAATCGTGGAGTTGACCCCGCCAAAGGGCTATCATCCGAGCGAAAAACACATCTTCGTCGATACCGTCAGCGCCGCAGGGCAGTCTGAAGAAGCCGTCGTGGAATATGAAGGGCTGAAAACCAACACCATCCGGCTGGGAGCACAGGCTATCGTCAAGATTTTAGGCGACGACTACGACGACCCTGCCCCGGATCGCGTCGAGCAGCCGGAAGCGGGCGCAGAGTTCAACGTGTATCTCAAAAGTGCGGGCAGCTATGAGAACGCGCGTCCGTTTGAGCGCGATCATCTGGTGACGAATAAGCGCGGATACGCCAAGACCAAGGCACTGCCCTACGGCATCTATGTGCTGGAGCAAACGAAGGGCAAAGAGGGCTATGAAATCAAAGGCGCGATTGAGTTTGAAATCGACGGGACGGAGGATATTCAGAACCCGCCGCCGCTGACACTCAGCGACCGTCCGATTCTCTACCGCCTTCGTATCCTCAAGACGGATCGAGAAACGGGCAAGACCATCACGCTGGCGCATACGTCGTTTAAGCTCAAGGACGCAAACGGCGAAACGGTGCGCCAGACGGTGCATTATCCGACCGAAAAGGAGATCGACACGTTCACCACGGATGAAACGGGCGGCGTGACCCTGCCGGAAACGCTCAGGTGGGGCTTGTACTACATCGAGGAGATTTCCGCGCCGGAAGGATACCTGATTCAGACGGAATCTCTGCCCGTGATGATCGGGCATGACGGCGACGAACCCGGGCAGACGTATGAACTGAACATCGAAATGCAGGATGAGCCGGTCAAAGGACAGATTCTCGTGAAAAAGACCGGCGATATGCTCGTCGGCTTTGAAACCGTGAACGCATACGGCTATGCGGTTCAGAAGCCGGTGTATGAACAGCGGAATCTGGCAGGCGCGGTCTTTGAACTGCGTGCCGCAGAGGAGATCGTCGGCAGGGACGGAACGGCGTGGTACGCCGAGGGTGAGCTGGTCGATACGATCATCACGATGGCGGGCGGCGAGGATGCGTCCAAACTTCTGCCGCTGGGCAGATATATGCTGACCGAGGTCAAAGCGCCGGAAGGATACGCGCCGGATGATGCGCCGCGCGAAATCGAGCTGGCGTATGCGGACGATCAGACCCCGCTGGTGAAGATCCGCGTGGAGGTCGGCAATACCTATCTTCCAGCCGCCATTACGCTGCACAAGGAAGTCGAAGTCATTCGCACGACGGAAGCAAACGGTGAAGTGCTGCGGACGCTGCACAGCGAGCCGGGCGAAGGCTTTGTGTTCGGGCTGTTCAGCGAGCGGGATATCCATGAAAACGGCGTGACCCTGCTGGCAGATACGCTTGTGGCTGTCGGCACGACTGATGAAAACGGCAGATTGACGTTCGACGGCACATTTCCGCATGGCGACTACTATGTGCGCGAGCTGCAAGCCAAGACAGGCTGGAAGATCAATCCAAACCGTTTCCCGATTACGCTTGAGCCGGGTAGCGACGCGGTAATCCGCGTCGAGCTGGCGCAGCCCATCTATGACGAGCTGGTTTATACGCCCGTGACGCTGACCAAAACCGATATCACCGGCGCGAAAACCGTTCCGGGCGCACAGATTGAGGTCAGAAACGAGCAGGGCGAAATGATTTACCGCGCTATGACCGATGCGAACGGCGAAATCCCGGATATCCCCGTTACGCCGGGAACATACGCCTTCCGCGAAATCCTTGCGCCGAGCGGCTATGCGCTCAATGAAGCCAAAACGCGCTTCACGGTGGACGAGCAGGGAAATGTCACGGGCAACACGATGCTGCGCGACGACTATACCCGCGTACAGCTCCGCAAGCAGGACGAAAACGGCGTGCCGCTTTCCGGCGTGGAATTTGCGCTGGTCACGGAAACAGGTATGCGCCTGACGACCGCCGTTTCGGACGCAAACGGGTTGGTGACGTTTGAAAAAATCCCGTATGGCAGATATACCGTCGAGGAAATCCAGCCGCTCCCCGGCTATTTCAAAGCCGCCGTGCATGTCCATCTGACGGTGGACGGTACGTTTGTCAACCCGAACGAGCCGCTGGAAACCGTCACCAATACGCCGATGCGCCTTGCGTATAAGAAGGTGGATACATCCGGCAGACCGCTTGCGGGCGTGGAGTTCAGCCTGATTAACGCGGCGACCAACGTCGTGACTGAAGTGGCGGCGAGCGACGAAAACGGCGAATTGATCTTCCGTCACATCGACTACGGCGACTGGATTATCCGCGAAACCGCCGCGCCCAATGGATACAGGCGCATGGAGGACATGCTGCTGCATATCGGCGAGAACTTCGTGCAGCCTGAGCCGATTACGCTGGTCAACGTGCCAAGCAGCTATATGTTCATGAAGATGGATGGCGACGGCAATCCGCTTTCCGGCGTGAAATTCGTACTGGAAGATGCAAACGGAAATGTGCTGCGCGAGATGGAGAGCGGCGAGGACGGCACGGTGCTGCTTGAAAATCTCGATGATGGTCAGTACGTCGTCCGCGAAACCGAAGCACTCCAAGGTTATGCGAAAACCGAGGACACGCTGACGTTCACCATCGACGAAAGCTATGTTGTTCCCGAAGAAATGCCCTGCCTTGTCAATGAAAAGGAGGACGAAAAGCACGATATTCAGACCGGCGTGGATATTGAGCTGACCCCGATGATGACGGAGGGCGCGGCACTGCTGCTGCTTGCCGGAATTATCCTGATCGGGCGCAGACTGGCGGATAGGAAACGGAGGAAAAAGTAAGATGCGGTATCTGCTGCACAGGCTGGCGGTTCCGCCGTGAATCGCCTGTAAAATCAGAGAAAGGAGTTGATTTTCTTGCAGGAAGAAGTTGAAATGCGCACCGTTACGATGGCATTTCATGCGAGCAAATTCTCTGGAAGGGTAATGAAAAACGGCATAGCAAAGCTGCTTCACGCCATGCACGGCAAATTGACTGTGCCGCATGGCAAGCAGTCTGTCCGACAGCTTGCACGGCAAAATCAGGGCATGACCAACATCGAGATCGACGATCCCGATATCCATGCCTTTGAACGCATTGCGCGTAAATATGGCGTGGACTTCGCCGTCAAGAGGGCGAAAAGTGATGAAACGAAATATCTCGTTTTCTTTAAAGCCCGCGACGCAGACGCGCTGACGGCAGCTTTTCAGGAATATACAGATCGGCGCGTTCGTCAGGCAGAGCACCCGTCTCTGATGGAAATCCTGAATGAGATGAAGGAAAGAGTCGCCCGGACTGCCCCGACGCGCAAGGCGGAAAGGGAGAGGACGCGATGAAAAGAAAATGGCTGCATGAACTGCCGTATCTGCTGATTGCGCTCTACGCGACGAAAATCGGACAGGCATGGCGGCTGGCAGAAGGAACGGATGCGGCGCATAAGCTGCTGAGCCTGATGGACAGCCTTTCTGCGTCGTTCGCGTCGCCCCTGCCGAGCTTTGAGCTGCATGACTTATGCATCGGGCTGCTGCTGGGCGCGTGCTTTCGTCTGTTCATTTTCATTAAAGAAAGTGAAAAAAAGAAGTATCGTAAAGGGCGTGAGTATGGCTCGGCACGCTGGGGTACGCCGGAGGATATCAAGCCCTTTATCGATCCCGTGTTTGCCAACAACGTGATTCTGACGCAGACGGAACGGCTCACGATGAGCAGCCGCCCGAAGAACCCGGCGTATGCCCGCAACAAAAACGTATTGATTATCGGCGGCTCTGGCAGCGGCAAGACGAGATTTTTCGTCAAACCGAATCTCATGCAATGCGTGTCGGACAAATATCCCTGTTCGTTCGTTGTGACCGACCCGAAGGGCAGCATCCTCGTTGAATGCGGCAGCTTGCTTCAACGAAGCGGCTACCGCATCAAGGTACTCAACACAATCAATTTCAAAAAGTCGATGAACTATAATCCGCTGGCGTATATCCATAGCGAAAAGGATATTTTGAAACTGGTAAACTGCCTGATTCTCAATACAAAAGGAGAGGGTAAAAGCAACGACCCCTTCTGGGAAAAGGCGGAAACGCTGCTCTATACCGCCCTGATCGGCTATTTGTATGGCGTTGTTCCGGAAGAAGATCGAAACTTTGCGATGCTGGTCAGCATGATTAACGCGATGGAGGTTAGAGAGGACGACGAAGATTTCAAGAATCCCGTCGATCTGATGTTTGAAGCACTGGAAGAACGCGAACCGGAACACTTTGCTGTGCGGCAGTATAAGAAATATAAGCTGGCGGCGGGCAAAACTGCAAAAAGTATTCTGATTTCCTGTGCGGCGCGGCTTGCGCCTTTTGATATTGCGGAGCTTCGGGAACTGACGGCGTATGATGAGCTGGAGCTGGATACGCTGGGAGACCAAAAGAGTGCGCTGTTCATCATCATTTCTGATACGGATGATACGTTTAATTTTCTCGTGTCGCTTTGCTATACACAGCTTTTCAATCTGCTTTGCGAAAAGGCAGATGACGTATACGGCGGACGCTTGCCCGTGCATGTGCGCTGCTTGATTGACGAGTGCGCCAATATTGGTCAGATTCCGCGCCTTGAAAAGCTGATGGCAACCATCCGAAGCAGAGAGATATCCGCGTGTCTGGTGCTGCAAACGCAGAGTCAGCTCAAGGCACAGTATAAGGACAGCGCGGACACAATCTGCGGCAACTGCGACAGCGTAATTTTCCTTGGCGGCAAAGAAAAAACGACGCTCAAGGAGCTGTCTGAAGCGCTCGGCAGAGAAACCATCGACACGTTGAACACAGGCGAGAGCCGAGGACGGGAAACCTCGCGCTCGACCAACTTTCAAAAGCTGGGAAAGGAGCTGATGTCCGTTGACGAACTGGCTGTGATGGATGGGCGCAAGTGCGTTTTGCAGCTGCGCGGCGTAAGACCGTTTCTGTCGGACAAATACGACATCACGCAGCATCCGAATTACAAATATCTGTCCGACGCAGACCCCAGAAACGCATTTGATATCGAACGCTTCCTCAAACGCAGGATGAAGCTCAAAGCCGACGAGCCGTGCGATGTGTTTGAGGTCGATGTGAGCGATGCCGATGAACCTGACACGAAATGAGCGGGTTTTCAGCCCACTTTTAGAAGGAGGAATCGTATGAAAGACGGATTTGGACAGCTTGCAACCGCAGTCCTTTACATGCACATCATGGAAATGTTATTTACTGCGGTCGAACTGGTGCAGGCATATCAAACACAGGATGAAGAACAGATTAAGCAAGCCCGAAAATGGCTGGATGCCTTGGTCAGCAGGGAATGTCTTGACGTGGTGCTGTCATTGGCTTTTGAACTTGACGATTACGAAAGACAGT
>ERZ772820.869-NODE-869-length-26168-cov-8.266725_pt1 | contig 26168 bp, 26 predicted proteins | sample MGYA00511377_ERZ772820 | MGnify/ENA primary metagenome ERZ772820 (study PRJEB29015, sample SAMEA2737684) | human gut metagenome | biome: human gut; feature: human-associated habitat; material: faeces | place: China | collected 2012 ... | reverse complement strand
AGGACTGGCTCGACGGCAGCTACACCGAGGTCTACCCCAACATCACCCGCGATAAGGAGGGCATGCAGAAGCTCTTCAAGCGCTTTTCTTTCCCCGGCGGCATCCCGAGCCATGTTGCGCCCGAGACCCCCGGCTCCATTCACGAGGGCGGCGAGCTGGGCTACTCCCTCGCCCACGCCTTTGGCGCGGTGGCGGACAATCCCGACCTGATCGCCGCCTGCGTGGTCGGCGACGGCGAGGCGGAGACAGGACCGCTTGCGACCTCGTGGCACGGAAACAAGTTCATGAACCCCATCACCGACGGCGCGGTGTTGCCGATTTTGCACCTCAACGGCTTCAAGATCGCCAACCCCACCATCTTCTCCCGCATGAGCCACGGGGAGGTCGAGAGCTTCTTCCGCGGCTGCGGCTGGGAGCCGCGCTTCGTCGAGGGCGATGAGCCCATGGCAATGCACCAGCAGATGGCCGCGGCGCTCGACTGGGCGATCCGCGAGATTAGGCGCATCCAGCGCACCGCGCGCAAGAGCGGCGAGGCGAAGCGCCCCCGCTGGCCGATGCTCGTGCTGCGCACCCCCAAGGGCTGGACGGGGCCGAAGGAGGTCGACGGCCTGCCCGTCGAGGGCTGCTGGCGCGCCCATCAGGTGCCCATCTCTCTGGGCGCGGACACTGACCGCCACCTTGCCGAGCTGGAGGAGTGGCTGCGCAGCTACAAGCCCGAGGAGCTCTTCAATGCCGACGGCACACCCGTCGAGCCGGTCGCCGCCTTCCCGCCGGCGGGCAAGCGCCGCATGGGCGCGAACCCCCACACGAACGGCGGACTGCTGCTGCGCGACCTGCGCACGCCCGATTTTCGCGACTATGCCGTGGAGGTCAAGGCCCCCGGCGCGGTCGAGGCGCAGGATATGTATGTCCTCGGCACCTATGTGCGCGACGTGATGAAGCTCAACATGGACGCGCGCAACTTCCGCATTTTCGCGCCGGACGAAACCGCGTCAAACCGCTTACAGGCGGTCTTTGAGGTCACAGGCCGCCGCTTCCTCGACGAGCAGCTTCCCGGCATCGACGACCATCTCGACCCCGACGGCCGCGTGATGGACTCCATGCTCTCCGAGCACTTCTGCGAGGGCTTTTTGGAGGGCTACCTGCTCACGGGACGCCACGGCTTTTTTGACAGCTATGAGGCGTTCATCCGCATCGTGGACTCCATGTTCGCCCAGCACGCCAAGTGGCTCAAGATGTGCAGCGAGCTGCCGTGGCGGCAGGACATCGCCTCGCTCAACTACATCCTCGCCTCAAATGTCTGGCAGCAGGACCACAACGGCTTTACGCATCAGGACCCCGGCTTCCTCGACCATGCGGCCAACAAGAAGGCCGACGTCGTGCGCATGTATCTGCCGCCGGATGCCAACTGCCTGCTCTCCTGCTTTGACCACTGCATCAAGAGCCGCAACTATGTGAACATCATCGTGGCGAGCAAGCACCCGCGCCCCCAGTGGCTGACAATGGAGCAGGCGGTCAAGCACTGCACGCAGGGCATCGGCATCTGGAGCTGGGCCTCGAACGACCAGGGGCAGGAGCCGGATGTCGTCATGGCCTGCTGCGGCGATACGCCCACGCTCGAAACGCTCGCCGCCGTCAGCATCCTGCGCCGTGAGCTGCCGGAGCTGAAGCTCCGCGTGGTGAACGTGGTGGACCTGATGAAGCTCCAGCCGCACACCGAGCATCCCCACGGCCTGACCGACGAGGAGTACGACGGCCTGTTCACCAAGGATAAGCCCATCATCTTCGCCTACCACGGCTACCCCACGCTCGTCCACGAGCTGACCTACCGCCGCCACAACCGCAACCTCCATGTGCGCGGCTACAAGGAGGAGGGCACCATCACCACGCCCTTCGATATGCGCGTTTTGAACGACATCGACCGCTTTGACCTCGTCATCGACACGGTCCGCCGCCTGCCGCAGCTCGGCAACCGCGGCGCCTACCTCGTGCAGAAGATGCAGGATAAGCTCGTCGAGCACCGCCAGTACATCCGCGACAACGGCATCGACCTGCCCGAGGTGCGCAACTGGAGGTGGGAGGATAGCGAAGCGCCGGCGGCCGAATAAGCATACGGTCGGTCGGAAAGCGGTGCTGCCGGCACACAACAAAAGGAGTAGTGGATATCTCCACTACTCCTTTTCTCTTTTTTATTTCCGTACTCTGCGGTCGTGCTCGGCGTAGTAGGCGCGCTTGCTCTCAAGCATCTTCTCGTCCGCCTCGCGGACAAGTTCTCTCAGTCCGACCACCGACTCATGCGCGGCAATGCCGTAAGAGATGCTGTAGCCCTGCGCGGTGATGCTCGCGGAGGCCGAGCGCATACGGTCCTCGCAGGTCTGCCCCTCCGCCGGGGCGGGGAATACGACAAATTCGTCTCCGCCGACGCGGTAAAGGGAGCCCTTCGGAAACTGCTCCATCAGGCTCTCCGCGACGAAGCGCAGCATCAGGTCTCCCGCCTCGTGCCCGCGCTCGTTGTTGAGCTCATGCAAACCGTTTGCGTCGATGTAAACGCAGATAGCGGGCGAGATCGTGCGCTGCTCGCTCTTATGCAAAAGCTCTCCGTATCCCATCGTCAGTCTCACCGAGGGAACATCGTCCCACGATTTCTATTCCGACCTCTTTCTGCGGCACGACCTGCCGTTCAGTCCTGACGTGGAGGTAGAGACCATCGATCAAGTCCTTCCTGCTGTGCGCTGCAACCTCGGCATTGGGTTTGTCCCGCGCGAAATGCTCGTGGCGGTGCCGGAGCTCACCGGCGTCTATCCGCTCACGCTGGACAAGCCGATCGCACCGCGCAGCATCTATCTGTTCCAGCGAAAAAAGCAGCCGTTGAGCATCGCTGCCAAGCACCTGCGGCAAATGCTGCTGGGCGATCGTTCCCGCGAGGTAAAAAAACTCCCGACGCAGTAAGCGTCGGGAGTTTTTTGTAAGTCGTTTTCTTTGATCACAGGCTATGATGCGTTGTCTGCGTCGCCGATAGGCGGGAACATACGGCTCATTTCGCTTCCTCCTCACGGATGAACATGATGAGAAAGCTGACCGCCAGCAGTGCGCAGGACACCCAGATGCCGCGCTCGGCAAAGACCCTCGTCAGCAGCGCGCCGAGACCCGCGCCCACGGCAAAAAGTCCGATCACGCCGAAGTAGGTCAGCGCCTTGTGCAGCACCTCGCGGTCGTGCGTGTGGAAGTAAACGCACAGTGCTTCGGTGCCGCTGCGCATATTGCCGATGCACATCGTGCTCGCGTAGGCGTGGCCGCGCACCTTGCGGAAGGTCTGCACCTGCATGGCGCAGACAAACGAAACGAGCGCGTTGGCAGCCGTGCTGCCCTCCTGCGACAGAAAGCCGACGAGGAACAGCAGCACGATCTCCGCCAAAAGAATGAGCTGCCGCCAATGCACCCTCTCCATGTGCTTGAAACGCCGATGAATACACTCAGCCACGAAAATACCCAGCATGAACGAGAGCACCGGCACAAGATAGCGCCGGCTGTGCGTCCAGTCGCCGTCGAAGAAATAGGCGCTGAAGAGCACGATGTTGCCCGTCTGCGCGTTGGCAAACACCTTGCCGCGGCAGAGATAGGTATAGGCGTCCTGCAGGCCGCCGGAGAGAATGATGAACGCCGCCGTCAGCATGGATTCCGACATCTGCCCGCGCGGTCTGCCCAACGGTATTTTGCTCAACCCCAGACCTCCTCGGCGATCTCCTTGACCAGCGCGAGCTTGGCCCACTGCTGCGCCTCTGTCAGCTTGTTGCCAATCTCGCAGCTGGCGAAGCCGCATTGCGGACTCAGGCACAGGCGGTCGAGCGGCAGGTACTTTGCCGCCTCGTGGATGCGCGCGATGACCGCGTCCTTGTTTTCCAGCTCGGGGCGTTTGGTCGTCACAAGACCGAGCACGACCTTCTTCTCTCCACTCACAGAGGCCAACGGCTCGAAGCCGCCGCTGCGCGCGTCGTCAAACTCGAGGTAATAGGCATTGACATTCTCACGCGCAAGCAGCGTTTTCGCCACGCTGTCATACGCGCCGGAGCTGGCATAGGTCGAGTGGAAGTTGCCGCGGCAGACATGCGTATTGATAACAAGGTCATCCGGCTTACCGCTGATCGCCATGTTGTTGACGGTCAGCATCTGCTCCTTGATCTCCTCGAGACCCTTGGCATCGGTATCGAAGATCATGCAGGCGCGCGGGTCGACCAGCATCCCCCAGCTGCAATCGTCGAATTGAAGGCTGCGGCAGCCGACGGCGTACACATCCGCAATGACCTTGCGGTAGCCTGCGGCGAGGTCATCCATCAGCTCCTGCACGGAGGGGTAGAATCTCTTTGTATTCTCCATGGCAAAAGGCATGACCATCTGCTCCAGAAACTGCGCGGGCGCGGGAATGGTCAGCTTGGCGACGGTGTTCTCGTCCTCAAGCGCCTTGACAAATCGGAAGTGTTCGACAAAGGGATGCTCGTCCACGCTCACCTTTCCCGTAAGATAGGTGTCGTCAAGCATCGCGGCCTCGCCCTGGAACGGAAGGCCGGTCTTGGTCGGTGTGTGGCCGACGCCGTGGAAGCCCCACATGAAATCGAGGTGCCAGGTCGCGCGGCGGAACTCACCATCGGTGATGACGTGGTAACCCGCCGCTTTCTGCTTGGCGACGAGATCGCGGATGGCGTCGTCCTCCACGGCTTTGAGCGCTGCGGCGTCGATCCTGCCGCTCTGAAAGTCGGCGCGCGCCTGCTTGAGTGCCGCGGGGCGCAGGAAGCTGCCGACGTAGTCGTAACGGAACGGAGTGTTGGTCTTATTCATGCTCTTGCTCCTTTGCAGTTGAAATTTGTCCTGATTATACGGCGACGGATCGGGCAAGTCAAGTGGATGCTGACCGATAATACGCACGTAGTACATACATAATATCCATAGTGTGACCAAGGTATAAAGGGTAAAAATAAGGGTAGAGGCGGATAAAAAAAGAAAAAATCCTTGAAAGCTCAATGCTTTCAAGGATCGATCATGGTGCGCGAGGCGGGACTTGAACCCGCACGTCCGTGAAGGACACTAGAACCTGAATCTAGCGAGTCTGCCAATTCCACCACTCGCGCGTAAGCAGTCTCAGAAGAAAAGATGGTGCGGATGGCGGGACTTGAACCCGCACGTCCATACGAACACTAGCACCTCAAGCTAGCCTGTCTGCCAATTCCAGCACACCCGCATTTTCATCAGTCTTTCAAACGACCGCTCCGCTATTATAAGCCTGTTGTACGCCAAATGTCAACCTTTTTTTGCGGGAAAAGAAAAAGTTTTTGCACCGCTTTTTCCTGCCGCCAAAAGATGGGCTTATACCTGCGCGAGCGTCTCGCCGACCGCGCCCGTGATGACCAGATCCGCGCGGGTCTTATCGCCCAGCGGCGTCTTGTTGATGACGACGAGCTTGTGGCCGCGGTAGTAGTTTACCAGACCCGCCGCGGGGTAGACCGCGAGCGAGGTGCCGGCGATGATGAGCACGTCGGCCTCGGCGATATAGCGCACGGCCTTGTAGAGCGTATCCTCGTTGAGCCCCTCCTCGTAGAGCACGACGTCGGGCTTGATGCGCCCGCCGCAGGAGCACGTCGGCACGCCGGCGGAGTGCGCGATCGCCTCCACGCCGTAGAATTTGCCGCACCTCTCGCAGTAATTGCGCAGGGTGCTGCCGTGGAGCTCAAGGACCTCCTTGCTGCCGGCGGCCTGATGGAGTCCGTCGATGTTCTGCGTGATGACGGCCTTCAGCTTGCCCGCGCGCTCCCACTCGGCAAGCTTACGATGCGCGGCGTTTGGCTTCGCGTCGGGGCAGAGGAGCTTTGCGCGGTAGAAGGCGAAGAATTTCTCGGGATAGCGCTCGTAGTAGGTGTGGCTCAGGATCGTTTCGGGCGGGTCGCTCCACTGCTGGCGGTAGAGTCCGTCCACGCTGCGGAAGTCGGGGATGCCGCTCTCGGTCGAGACACCTGCTCCGCCGAAGAAGACGATGTTGTCGCTGCCGTCGATGATCTCCTTGAGCTTTCGGATCTCCTCTGTCATAGCGTCTGCTCCTTTACTTGGTGTAGTCTCTGTCGATCTGCACGACGGCAAAATAGCTGCTGTCGAGCCGCTTCACGGCGGCCTGGATCTCCTGCTCGACCTCATGGTCGCTCAGGCGAAATTTGAACGGCACCACCGCGTCGAAAATGACGTTGGTGTGCGTGGGGCCGGTGACCATGCGGAAATCGTGGATGGTGATGTGCTCGTCGATGCCGCGCACGAGCTGCGCTACGCGCTCGCGCGTTTCGGCGGTGAGCTTATCGTCGGTCACGATGGGGTCCATGTGGATGGTGGCGGCGCAGCCGAGCTCGCGGCGGAGCCGCTGCTCGATGTTGTCGATCTCGTCGTGCAGCGCCATGATGTCGCCGTGCGCGGGGACCTCGGCGTGGAGCGAGATCATCACGCGGCCGGGGCCGTAGTCGTGCACGATGAGGTCGTGGATGCCCTGCACGACGGGAGAGGAGAGAACGATCTCCTCGATCCTTTGGACAAATTCCGGCGCGGGCGGCTGACCGAGCAGGGGAGAGATGGTGTCCCGCGCGGCCTGAATGCCTGCCCAGAGCACGAGCGCTGCGACGACGATACCGCACCAGCCGTCGATCTGAAGCGAGGTGAAGTGCCCGATGAGCGTCGCGGCGAGGACGGCGGCGGTCGCCGCGCAGTCGGAGAGACTGTCCATCGCGGTCGCCTCCATCGCGGCGGAGCCGATCTTCTTGCCGACCGCGCGGTTATAGAGGTACATGTAGAGCTTGACGAGGATGGAGGCGAGCAGGATGCCGCCGGTGAGGAGCGTGAACTCCACCGCCTCGGGGTGCAGGATCTTCTCCACCGCGCTCTTGGCAAGCTCGATGCCCATGAGGAGAATGACCATGGAGACGATCAAGCCCGAGATGTACTCCAGCCGCCCGTGGCCGAAGGGATGCTCGGGGTCGGGCTTCTGTCCCGCGAGCTTGAAGCCGAGCAGCGTTACGATGCTCGCGCCCGCATCGGAGAGGTTGTTGAAGGCGTCCGCCGTGATGGCGATGGAGCCGGAGAGCGTGCCGGCAAGCAGCTTGAGCGCGAAGAGCAGCACATTGAAGCCGATGCCCACGATGCCGCAGAGCATCCCGTAGGCCTGCCGCACGGCAGGCGAGGTGACGTCCTCGCGGTTTTTGATGAATTTTTTGGCCAACAGAGAGATCATACCGGTGTCTCGCTTCCTTTGGATTTCGCGGGGAAGAAAAAGCGCTTGGTGAAGAGATAGCAGAGCGGAATGAGATAGAGCAGGCAGGCGTAGGGCAGGGCCTCAACGCCGACGCCGAGCATACTCAGCGGCACGGCGCAGGCGATGCACCACGGGATAAGACCCGCGATGGTGACGCCGGAGTTGGCAATGTCCATCGCCAGCTCCTCGTGCTCCGCGCCGTCCTTGGCGTAGACCGCGCCGATGAGCTGGTGCTCCATCATCACAACGATGGTCTGGTTGCACAGCACCATCGCGGCGAGGAGGCTCAGCAGGATCATCGTCGGGAAGCGCCCGATGCGCTCGGCGGACCGCTCCAGAACGCTCTGCGCCTGCGTGAGCGCGCCCGTGCCCTCTAAAATGCCGGTGTAGAGCGCGGCGAGCGGGATCATCAGAAACGGCGTGAGCATACTCACCAGCCCGCCGCCGGAGACGACGGAGGCCAGCAGCCCCTCGGTCGGGTGATAGCCGACGACCATGATCCGGAGCGCATCAGCCACGCTGCCGCCCTGCACCGTGACGGTGATGACGAAGGCCGCGGCGGCGGAGATCGCCATGGCGCGGCGGATGGGAACGCGGAGGAGCGGCAGGATGAGCATGATGAGCGCGGGCACGAGCGCCCACGGGGAGATGACAAAGCTCTCGGCGAGAGCGTCCAGCATGGTCTCATCGACCGTGACGATGGGATTGCGGAAGGAGAGCACGGTGTAGGCGATCAGGCAGAGCGCATAGGGCAGCGCGGCGGTCTGGAACATCCGCCTGACGTTGCCGTAGAGGTCGGTCTCCGTCAGCGCGGCGACGAGGCTCGCGCAGGACGAGGTCGGCGCGCCGCGGTCGCCGAAGTAGATGCCGGAGAGGATGACGCCGGCGGTGACGGCCTCGCTCACGCCGCCGGAGCGCGCGAGCGCCATGAGCACCACGCCCGCCGTGCTCGCCACGCCGAACGACGTGCCGAGCGCGTAGCTGAGCAGCACCGTCAGCAGGAAGGCGACGAGGATAAAGAGCGAGGGCGTGATGACGCGGATGCCGTGGTAGATGAAAAAGGCGATGGTGCCGCACGAGCGCCAGAGTCCCGTGAGCAGACCGATGAAAAACAGGATGCGCAGCACGATCATGCTCTTGGGCATCTTGCTCCACGCCATTTTGACAAGCGCTTTTGCGCCGTAGCCGCGCCTGAGGCCGAGGGCGAAGAACAGCACGAGCGCGAACAGCAGCGCCCACGCGAGGGAGAAGTCCTTGACGAGGCAAAAGAGCATCGCCGCGAGAAAGAGCGCAAAGCAGACGACGATATCCATTCTCCCTTACCCCTTCTTCCCGGGAATTTGCAGCGTCATGCGGCAGCACAGGCGGTCAAGGTCCTCGTCCGTCGCCGCGCCGATGCGCAGCTTCGCGCCGCAGTCCTCGCAGATGAGGTCGACGGCGGCGGGACGCACCTGCATACGGTAGCGCTCGCTGCCGCAGGCGCAGGTGATGCCCCGCGGGCGCGCGGCGATCTCCTTCAATTCGCTGAGCACCTCGTACATGATAACCGTGTCGGTGAAGGCCTCGGGCGCGTCGCCCTGCGCGGACTGCTTTTCCGCCGTGATCTGCAGCTGTGCGAGCGCACGCTCGACGGCGTACTCCTCCCCAATGAAGCAGCAAAGCTCGGAGGTCTCGGGGCAGGCGAGGCCGATGCCCTCGCCGTCGAGCAGCCGGTCCGCGCCGCACTCCGCCAGATGCTCGCCGCCGCACACGCCGCAGGGCACGCTGATGCGGAATTTTTCGCCGTCGAAGTCGATCTGCAGCTCGCTCTTGCCGCATTCGCACTGCACGATCGCGCCCGAGGCAGCGAGGGCGAAGCGGGAGCGCTGCTGCATAACGGGCTTTCTGCACCTCGGGCACAGGTAGCCGATGGTGCGCATTTTTTCTTTCATATCGTATCCTCCCGGAAGAAGTTCATATTTGCCTCCATTATACATCGGCACAAGGAAAAAGCCAATCCTTTTTCTTTGCGCGGGGTACAGGACGGAACAGTGTCTTAAATGCTTTTACACACTACCACAACGTCGTGATAGTGCATAAACATAAAAGGGGAACTCCACGGGCGCTTCGGTCAGTACGCCAAAGATTTCCTAACGGGCAAAAATAGGGCTTGTATTTACAAAATGCTGTGCTATCATAGCATCACACTAAATCGAAACGCGGAGGAATCCAAACTATGAAAAAGCTCATCTCTCTTGCGCTCGCCCTCGTGCTGAGCCTGTCCCTCATCGCCTGCGGCGCCAAGCAGGACGATACCCCCCAGACCGGCGCCGACACGCCGGACACCACCCAGACCGCTGAAAAGCAGAAGCTCATCGTCGGCTTCGACGCCGAGTTCCCGCCGTTCGGCTTCATCGCCGCCGACGGCAGCTACGACGGATTTGACCTTGCGATGGCCGAGGAGCTGTGCTCCCGCCTCGGCTGGGACTTCGAGGCCGTTCCCATCGTATGGGACAGCAAGGACGCCGAGCTCGCCGCCGGCACCATCAACTGCATCTGGAACGGCTTCACCTACACCGGCCGCGAGAATGACTACACCTGGTCCGACCCCTACGTCGATAACTCCATCGTCATGGTCGTCAAGGCCGACAGCGGCATTTCCTCCCTCGCCGACCTTGCCGGCAAGAGCGTGATGGCGCAGGCCGCCTCCTCTGCCGTAGACGCCATCAACGCCAACGAGTCGCTCAAGTCCTCCCTCAAGGAGGTCGTGGAGCTGGCGGACTATAACACCGGCTTCATGGAGCTCCGTCAGGGCAGCGTGGACGCCATCGCCGCCGACCTCGGCGTCGCCAAGTTCCAGATCGCCAGCAACGAGGGCGACTATGTGATCCCGGATGAGCCCATCTCCACCGAGCAGTACGCCATCGGCTTCCTCAAGGGCAACACCGAGCTGCGCGACGCCGTGAACGCCGAGCTCCTCAAAATGGCCGAGGACGGCACGATGCTCTCCATCGCGGAGAAGTACGTCGATCAGGGCCTTGTGATCGACAGCCTCTGCCTCGTCAAGTAACATGACCGTTTCCGCCATGCTGACCCTGCTGGTGCAGGGCTTCGGGAAATCGCTGGAAATTTTCGCCTTAACGCTGCTCGGCTCGCTGCCGCTCGGACTTCTTGTGATGTTCGGCCGGCGCAGCCGCGTGGCTCCGCTGCGCTGGCTCGTGAAGCTGTTCATCTCCGTCATGCGCGGCACACCCCTGATGCTCCAGCTCATGGTCGTTTACTACGGACCGTTCCTGCTCTTTGACTTTACGCCGCCGGGCAACTGGCGCTTCGGCGCGGTCATCGTCGGCTTCGTCATCAACTACGCGGCCTACTTTGCGGAGATCTACCGCGCGGGCTACGAGTCCATCCCGGTCGGGCAGTTCGAGGCGGCGCAGGTGCTCGGCTACACAGGCGGGCAGACCTTCGGGCGCATCCTTCTTCCCCAGATGATCCGGCGCGTGCTGCCGCCCGTGACGAACGAGGTCATCACGCTCGTGAAGGACACCTCGCTCGCCTCCGTCATCGGCACGGTGGAGATGTTCACCCGCGCCAAGCAGATCGTCGCCTCGCCCAACACGCCCGGTATGCTGGCGCTCGCGGCGGCGGGACTCTTTTACTACGTCTTCAACTACATCGTTGCCTTTGCGATGGAGCGCGCGGAGCGCTCGCTCGCCTACTACCAGTGAGGGAGGGACCGGACATGAACGTATTGACCATGCAGGACGTCCGCAAGTCCTTCGGCTCGCTGGAGGTGCTCAAGGGCATTTCCCTCACCGTGGGCGAGGGTGAGGCCGTCTCGGTCATCGGCCCCAGCGGCAGCGGCAAATCCACGCTCCTGCGCTGCGCGACGCTGCTTGAAACGATGGACGGCGGCTCGCTCGCCTACGGGAACGACTTCGCCGCGACGATGGACGCGGAGGGAAAGAGCGTCTACGCGGACAAGGCTGCGCTGCGGCGGATCAAAAGCCGCTTCGGGCTGGTGTTCCAGCAGTTCAACCTTTTCCCGCACTACACGGTGCTCAAAAACATGACGGACGCGCCGCTCACTGTGCAGAGGCGCGAGCGCGGCGAGGTGCGGGAGCTTGCGCTCTCCTTGCTCGAAAAGATGGGGCTTGCGGACAAGGCGGACGCCTATCCCTGCCAGCTCTCCGGCGGACAGCAGCAGCGCGTCGCCATCGCCCGCGCGCTGGCGCTGCGGCCCGACATCCTCTTTTTTGACGAGCCGACCAGCGCGCTCGACCCCGAGCTGACCGGCGAGGTGCTCAAGGTCATCCGTGATCTCGCGGAGGAAAAAATGACCATGGTCATCGTCACGCACGAGATGGCCTTTGCCCGCGCCGTGAGCGACCGCGTGATCTTCATGGACGGCGGTGTCATCGTCGAGCAGGGCGATCCCGAGCGGGTGCTCGGCGACCCGGCGCAGGAGCGCACGCGGCGCTTCCTGCGCAGCTATCAGACCTGAAATATCTGCTTCCTCTGCAAAGAGGGATGTGCCGGCACACACGGCGCATCCCTCTTTGTTTTGCATGAAATTCATAAAATTTCCCGGCCTTGGCATACTAAGACAAACTACAAGCACAAGGGGAAATGGTATGGAGACCAAACGGATCGGCGCACAGACGCTGCGCTTTTCACGTCCGCCGCGCGTGGAGAGCTTTGCCAACATCGGCGCGAAGCTGGAGGGACAGGGCCCGCTGGCGGACTATTTCGACGAGCTGAGCGAGGATTCCTTCTTCGGCGAAAAGACCTGGGAGAAGGGCGAGGCCCGTATGCAGAAGCGCGTGCTTTCCCGCGCGCTGGAGAAGGCGACGCGCAGGCCGGAGGAGCTGGACCTCATCTTTGCCGGCGACCTTCTGAACCAGTGCATCGGCACCTCCTTCGCCCTGCGGGAGTTCGGCGTGCCGCTGTGCGGCGTGTACGGCGCGTGCTCGACGATGGGGGAAAGCCTGGCGCTCGCGGCCATGAGCATCGACGGCGGCTTTGCCCGCCGCGCCGCGGCGATGACCTCCTCGCACTTCTGCACCGCCGAGCGGCAGTACCGGATGCCCGTGCCCTACGGCTCGCAGCGCACGCCGACCGCCCAATGGACGGCTACGGCGGCGGGCTGCTGCATCCTGTCGAACGAGGGAAGGGGCCCTGCCGTCACGCACGCGGCCATCGGGAGGATCGTGGACCGCGGCATCACGGACGCGAACAACATGGGCGCAGCGATGGCGCCCGCGGCGTATGACACGCTCCGCGCGCTCTTTTCCGACACGCGGACCTCACCCGCGGACTACGATCTCATCGTCACCGGCGATCTCGGCCGGCTCGGGCACGAGGTCGTCACGGACCTCTTTGCGCGCGACGGCGTGGACATGACGAAGAACTACAAGGATTGCGGGCTGCTGCTCTACGATCTGGAGCGGCAGGATATGCACATGGGCGGCAGCGGCTGCGGCTGCTCCGCCGCCGTGCTCAACGGCTATCTTCTGCGCGGGATGCGCGAGGGCAAGTGGAATAGGATCGTCTTCGCGCCGACGGGCGCGCTGCTCTCGCCGACCTCCACCATGCAGGGCGAGAGCATCCCGGGCGTGTGCCACGCCGTCATTCTGGAAAACATCAGGGAGGAAAGCTGATGGACTATCTCAACGCCTTTCTCTGCGGCGGCATCCTCTGCGCCGTGGGACAGATCCTCATTGACAAAACGCCGCTCACGCCGGCCCGTATCCTGACGGGCTACGTCGTCGCGGGCGTGCTGCTCACGGCCGTCGGCGTCTACGAACCCATCGTCGAATGGGGCGGTGCGGGCGCGACCGTGCCGCTCACGGGCTTTGGCTACTCGCTTGCGAGCGGTGTGAAGAAGGCCGTCGCCGAGCAGGGCTGGCTCGGTGTAATGACCGGCGGGCTCTCTGCCACTGCGGGCGGCATTGCCGCGGCGGTCTGCTTCGCGGTCGTGATGGCGCTGCTCTTCCGGCCCGGCGACAAGCGGTGACAAAAAATGTGCCCGTTCCAAAAGGAACGGGCACACCGATGAATATCATCGGAAAATCAGATGAGGTTTTTCTCCGTCTCGGGGGCGAAGAGGTGGATGAGCCGCGGCTCGAAGCTGAACCGCACCGCCGTGTGGCGGGCGTAGGCGTTGGCGTCGAGGTTCGCGGTCTGCACCACGGCCACCACGTCCTTGCCGCCGGAGGTCATGTGCAGATGCAGCTCGCTGCCCATCAGCTCGCTCACGTCGATCTGCGCGTCGATGCCCTCGTCGCCGACGGTGACATGGACCGGACGCACGCCGACAGTCACGGTACGGCCCTCCGCGCCCGCCGCGGCGAGCTTCGCGTTCTGCTCCGCCGTTAGCGGCAGCGTGTGGCCCATGACGGTGACGGAGTAAGCGTCGCCACTCTTTGTGAGCTGGCAGTTCTCGAAGAAGTTCATTTGCGGCGTGCCGATGAAGCCGGCGACGAACAGATTCGCGGGGTGGTTGAACACCTCCTGCGGGGTGCCGATCTGCTGAATGAAGCCGTCACGCATGATGACGATGCGGTCGCCGAGCGTCATGGCCTCGACCTGATCGTGCGTGACGTAGATAAAGGTCGTGTCGATCTTCTCGCGCAGCTTGATGATCTCCGCGCGCATCTGGTTGCGCAGCTTTGCGTCAAGGTTCGACAGCGGCTCGTCCATCAGGAACACCTTCGGGTCGCGCACGATGGCGCGGCCGATGGCGACGCGCTGGCGCTGACCGCCGGAGAGCGCCTTGGGCTTGCGGTCGAGGTACTGGGTGATGTCCAGGATCTCCGCGGCCTCGCGCACCTTGCGGTCGATCTCGTCCTTGGGCACCTTCTTGAGCTTGAGCGAGAACGCCATGTTCTCATACACCGTCATGTGCGGGTAGAGCGCGTAGTTCTGGAAGACCATCGCGATGTCGCGGTCCTTGGGGGCCACGTCGTTCATCAGCTTGCCGTCGATGTACAGCTCGCCCGCGCTGATCTCCTCCAGACCCGCCACCATGCGCAGCGTGGTGGATTTGCCGCAGCCCGACGGGCCAACGAGGACGATAAACTCGCGGTCGGCAATGTCGAGGTTGAATTCCTGCACGGCGACCACGCCCTCATCGGTGATCTGCAGGTTGTGCTTCTTCTCGCCGCTGTCCTTGCTCTTCTTTTTCGGCTCGCTGTTGGGGTAGACCTTCTTGATGTTTTTCAGAATGACTTCTGCCATATTCTCTGACCGCGGCTCTGCCGCCTCCGCGCGCAGGGCCTCGCGCCGCTCGGGCGCTTTACGGCAGGTCTCCACACTGCCGCACCGCCGGTCAGGGCGGGAACGATCCTTTCATGTTCCTCACGGCGGCTATTGGGTGGAGTAGCCGACGCGGGTGGTTTTGGATGGCTTTATCCTATCACAGCGCGAAAGCCGGTACAAGGCTTGCCGGCGTCCGTTGCGCCGATTTCGTGAAAAGAGACAGTTTCATGCCGTGATCTTTGTGCCGCATGACAGGGATGAAAGGAACAAAAACGGGAAAGAGCGTCGGCCCTTTCCCATTTTTCTGCCTTTATTTTTCCTGCGGGAAGCGGACGGCGATCTCCGTGCCCTTACCGACCTCGCTTTTGAGCGCGATCGTGCCATGGTGGTACGCCACGGCGTGCTTGACGATGGACAGCCCCAGCCCCGTGCCGCCGCTCGCCTTGGAGTGGCTCTTGTCCACGCGGTAGAAGCGCTCGAAGATGCGGCTTTGATGCTCCGGCGGGATGCCGATGCCCGTGTCGCGCACGGTGAGACAGGCGCTGCCGCCCTCGGCGCCGACGCGCACATCCACGCTGCCGCCGTCCACGTTGTACTTGATCGCGTTGTCGCAGAGGTTGTAAGCGATCTCATAGAGGAGCCGCCGCACGCCGATGACCGGGGCGTTCTCGCCCGAGACGGTGACGGTCACGCCCTTTGCCTCTGCCGCAGCGCGGAGATTTTCTGCGGCCTCCTGCGCGAGCGGGAGAAGGTCGACCGTTTCGGTCGGCAGCTCGCCGCCCTCGTCCAGTTCGGAGAGGCGGATGATGTCGCCGATGAGCGTCACGAGACGCTGCGCCTCGGCGCGGATGTGACCGACGAAGCGGGGCATATCCTCCGGCTTGACCATGCCGTTCTCCAGCAGCTCGGCGCTGCCGATGATGCCCTGGAGCGGCGTTTTCAGCTCGTGCGAGACGTTCGCCGTGAACTCGCGGCGGCTGCGCTCGGCGAAGGCCTGCGCGGTCATGTCGAAGGCCAGCAGCACCGCGCCGACCACCTTGCCGTCGGACTCGATGCGGCTGAGGTCGAACTGGTACTCGCGCCCGCCGCGCTCGGCGCGGACCTCGCTGTGCCCGTCGGTCATCGCCGTGCGGAGCGCGAGGCTCATGGAGTGCTCACGGTCCACGGTCAGGAAATCCTGCCCGACGCACGCGCCCGTCACGCCGAAGAGCGTCTGCGCGGCGGGATTGATGTTCAGCACCGCGCCCTTTTCGTCGAGCAGCACGAGCCCCTCGTTCATGCCGGCGGTGATCTGTGTGAATTCGTCCGTTTTCTGCCGCAGCTCGGCGAGCTGGGCGTCGATCTGTCTGCGCTGGCGGTCGATGCGCCGCAGGAGCGGAGAGAGCTCCTCATAGGCGTCGTTTTCCAGCGGATGCTCGAGGTCGAGCGCGTTGAGCGGCTCGACGATGCGCTTGGCCAGACGGCTCGCGAGCAGGCTCGAGAGCACGAGCAGCACGATCACGACGAGCAGAATGGGCTGGAACGCTCCGAGCAGCAGCGCGCCCATCGTGGCGCGGCTGGCGGACAGGCGCAGCACGGTGCCGTCCGTGAGACGGCTCGCGCTGTAAACGGTCTTTTGCAGCAGCGTCGCGCTGTAGCGGCTCGAGCTGCCCGTGCCGGTCTCCAGCGCCTCGCGAACCTCCTCTCGCTCAAGATGGTTCTCCATCTGCGCGGCGTCCGCCTGCGTGTCGTAGAGCACCGTGCCGTCGGAGGCGATCCAGGTGACGCGGAAACGGTCGGACTTGATTTTTTCCAGATAGGTCGAGCCGTTGGCCTCCACGGCTGCTGCGGCGATGCGCAGCTCGTCGCCGAGCTGGTGCTCCTGCATCCCCTCATAGAAGCTGTAGAAGCAGCCCATGACGAGCAGCAGGCTGCACGCGAGCACCGCGACGCCGACGGTGAGAATGGAGCGGAAGATCTTTCTGGTCAATTCTTCTCCGCCTCCCATCGGTAGCCCACACCGCGCACGGTCTCGATGTGCTCGCCGTTTTCACCGAGCTTCTGGCGCAGGGTGCGGATGTGCATATCCACCGTGCGCGTCTCGCCGCAGTAGTCCACGTCCCAGACCTTTTCCATCAGCTGATCCCGCGTGAAGGCCATGCCGGGGTGGGAGAGGAAGAGCCGCAGCAGCTCAAATTCCTTGTACGTCAGCTCCACGCGCGCGCCGTCCGCCGTGACGGTGTGCTCGGCGGGATCGAGCGTGAGCGTGCCGCTGCGCAGAAGCGCCTGCGCCGTTTTCGGACGGCTGCGGCGCAGCACCGCCTTGACGCAGGAGACGAACTCCATCACGCCGAAGGGCTTCGTGAGGTAGTAGTCCGCGCCGAGGTCGAGCCCCTGGATCTTATCGTACTCCGCGCCCTTGGCGGTCGCCATCACGACGGGGAGCTCGGCAAAGCGCGCGCTCGCGCGCAGCCGGCGCAGCAGCTCGATGCCGTCCGTGCCGGGGAGCATCACGTCGAGCACGACCAGCTCGGGCGGCGTTTCCCTCTGCAGGGCGTCCCAGAACGTGTCGCCGTCGGCAAAGCCCCGGGCCTCAAAGCCGGTGGATGTGAGCGCGTACACCTCGATGTCGCGGATGCTCGCGTCGTCCTCCACGCACCAGATCATCCTTATCCCCCCTTGTGAACGCCGGTGACGGAGAAAATGACCCACTCGGCGATGTTCGTCGCGTGGTCTCCGATGCGTTCAAAATACTTGGCGATCATCAGCAGGTCGAGCGCGTATTCGCCGTCCGCGGGGTCCTGCGCGATCTTGCCGATCAGACGCTCCTTGACCTGCGTGAAGTAGCCGTCTACGGTGTCGTCCTCCGCGATGACCTGCTCTGCCAACATTGTATCACATTTTACATACGCGTCAACGCTTTCCGTCACCATGCGGATGGCGGCCTTCGCCATCTCGCGCAGGAGGTCGTTGTCCTCGGCCTGATGGCCGTGGAGAAAGCTGATGATCTCGGCGATGTCCTCGGCCTGATCGCCGATGCGCTCCATGTCCGTGATCATCTTGAGCGCCGCGGAGATCTGGCGCAGGTCGCGCGCGACCGGCTGCTGCTGAAGCAGCAGCTTGAGGCAGAGGTTTTCGATGTCGCGCTCCTTCCGGTCGATCTCGCTGTCGAGCGGCGCGACCCTCGCGGCAAGACTCTTGTCGTTTTCGGTCAGCGCACGGCTGGCGAGCGCGATGACCTCCTCGCACAGCGCGCCCATTTCGATCATTTCGTGATTGAGCTGCGAGAGCTGCTCGTCAAATTTGTTTCGCATCAGCCGAACCTCCCTGTGATGTAGTCCTCCGTCCGCTTGTCGGCGGGCGTGGAAAAGACCTGCTCCGTCTTGCCGAACTCCACCAGCTCGCCGAGCAGGAAGAAGACGGTGTTGTCCGAAATGCGCGCCGCCTGCTGCATATTGTGCGTCACCATGACGACGGTGTAGCGATCCTTGAGCTCGCACGCGAGGTCTTCGATCTTTGACGTCGAGATGGGGTCGAGCGCGCTCGTGGACTCGTCCATGAGCAGTACCTCCGGCTCGACGGCAAGCGCACGGGCAATGCAGAGCCTCTGCTGCTGGCCGCCCGAGAGCCCGAGCGCGCTCTTTTTGAGCCTGTCCTTCACCTCGTCCCAGATGGCGGCGGAGCGCAGCGAGCGCTCCACGATCTCGTCGAGCTTCGCGCGATTGCGCACGCCGTGCGTGCGGGGACCGTAGGCGATGTTGTCATAAATGCTCATGGGGAAGGGGTTGGCCTTCTGAAAGACCATGCCGATGCGGCTGCGCAGCCAGGTCACATCGACGCTCGGCGCGTAGATGTTCTCGCCGTTGAAGTCCACCTCGCCGGTGATCTTCACATTGGGAATGAGGTCGTTCATGCGGTCGAGCGTGCGCAGGAAGGTCGATTTGCCGCAGCCGGACGGGCCGATGAACGCCGTGATCTCGTGCGCGGGGACGGCGACGGAAATATCCTTGAGCGCATGGTTCGGCCCGTACCAGAGGTTCAGACCCCTGGCTTCGATGATGGGAGCGTCAGACATTTTACTGTGTCCCTCCGTTCTTTTTGAGCTTGCGGCCGGTGAGCGCCGCGGTGAGATTGATGACGAGCGTGAGCAGCATCAGCACGCTTGCGATGGAAAAGGCGACGTCCGTGCGCCCACGGTCGTTGGCGTAGACGTAAAGCGCGACCGTCAGCGTGGCGGAGGACGAGTGCAGCGCGGTGACAAAGTCATTGAGCACCAGTCCGAAGCCCGCAGTGTAGAGCAGCGCCGCGCTTTCGCCCACGATGCGCCCGACCGCCAGAATGCAGCCGGTCACGATGCCGTCCACGGCGTTGGGCAGCACAACGGTGCGCACCATGCGCCACTTGCCCGCGCCGAGCGCCAGCGCACCCTCGCGGTAGGACTGCGGCACGGTCTTCAGGCTCTCCTGCGTCGTGCGCACGATGGTGGGCAGAATCATCACGACGAGCGTCAGGCTGCCTGCGAGCACGCCCGCCTGCAGATCCATTTTCTGCACGAAAAAGAGCATACCGACGAGGCCGAAGATGATGGACGGGATGCCGGTGAGCGTCTCGGTCGCAAATTCAATGAGCTCTACGACCCTGCGGTTCGCGGCGTACTCCGTGAGATAGATGGCGGCGCCCACGCCGAGCGGCAGAACGAGCGCCATGGCGAGGAGAACGATGTAGAGCGTATTGAGGATGTTCGGCAGGATGCCGATGGTGTCCTTGATGTAGCTAGTCGTGCCGGAGAGGAAGTCCCAGGTCACGCCGCCAGCGCCGCGATAAAAGATATAGCCGATGAGAAACACCAGCAGGGCACAGGTGAGCAACGCGCTCAGCCACACGAGAGAGCGCATGGCAAGATTATAGGCGCGGCGGCGCGGGGGAAGCTTTCGTTCCATTTTCAGTCCTCCCTCCGCTTTTTGATGAAGCAGTTGAGCACCACGTTGATGAGCATGATGAAAAGAAAGAGCACCAGCGCGATGGAGTAGAGCGCCTGCTGGTAGAGGCTGCCCACCTGCGCGTAGGCCATGCCGGAGACGATGCCGGTGGTGAGGAAGCGCACGGGGGTAAAGAGTCCGGGCATATTGGAGACGTTGCCCGCCACCATGATGATCGCCATGGCCTCGCCGATGGCGCGGCCCACGCCGAGCACCACAGCCGTCGCCACGCCGCTGCGCGCGGCGGGCAGAACGACGCGGAAGCTCGTTTCCATCTCCGTCGCGCCGAGCGCGAGCGAGGCCTCCTCATATTCGCGCGGCACGGCGCGCAGCGCCGTTTCCGACACGTTGATGATGGATGGCAGGATCATGATGGCCAGCACGATGACGGCGGCGAGCAGGCACGCGCCCGAGCTGAGGGAAAAGGTTTTCTGAATGGCGGGGACGAGCACGATCATGCCGACCAGACCGTAGACCACCGAGGGGATGCCCGCGAGCAACTGCACCGCCGTGCGGATGACCGCCGCAAGCCTTGGCGGAGCGACGCGGGCGAGGAACACGGCGGTCAGAAGTCCCACCGGCACGCCGATGAGGATAGCGCCCGCCGTGCCGTAGATGCTCGTGAGAATGAAGGCGAGGATGCCGTACTGTGCGCCCGTGGTGGTGTTTGTCGGGTCCCAGACCTTGCCGAAGAGGAATTTTCCAAGTCCGATCTCGCGGATGGCGGGAATGCCCGAGAGAATCAGGTAGATGCTGATGAGCAGCACGAACGCTACGGCGACCACGCCGCAGAGCAGGAAAATGAGGTGGATGAGGTTTTCCAGCGTCTTGCGCACGCCGCTGTGACGCGGCCGGGCGGCGGAGGGCTTTGCGCCCTCTGCCGCCGGAGAGATGTATGCAGCCGCCATGGCGCTTACTTTGCGACCGGAACCGCGCCGGCGGCCTTGATGAGGTCGTTCGCGGCGGTGGAGGTGGCGTAGTCAAAGAAGGCCTGCGCGGCGGTGGAGAGGGAAGCGTCGGTCTTCGTCACGAGGACGAAGGGACGCTGGATGGCGTAGCTGCCGTCGAGGACGGTCTCCTCGGTGCAGGCGACGCCGCCGACCGTCACAGCCTTGACGGTGTCCTTGCCCTCGACCGCGGAGAGGGAGGCGTAGCCGATGGCGTTGACGTTGCCCGCGACCGCCTCGATGACGCCGCCGGTGGAGGTCAGTTCCTGATCGAGCTTGCAGGCATCCTTGGTGCCGGTGATGGATTCGAAGCCGTCGCGCGTGCCGCTGCCGGCCTCACGGCCGATGCAGGAGATCTTGCCCGCTTCGCCGCCGACCTCGCTCCAGTCGGTGATCTCACCGGTGAAGATCTTGGCGATCTGCTCGACGGAGAGGTCCTCGACTTTGCTGCCCGCATTGACGATGACGGCGATGCCGTCGAGGGCGACAACGGTCTCGGTCAGGCCGCCGGCCTTCTCCTCGTCCTTGAGGGCACGGGAGGCAAGACCGATGTCCGCGCTGCCGTTGCTGGCGGCCTCAATGCCGGCGCCGGAGCCGGTGGGATCGTAGGTGACGCTCACGCCGCTGTTGTCGGCCATGAACTGCTCGCTCAGCGCGCCGATGACCTTTTCCATCGAGGTCGAACCGTTGGTCGAGACGCTGCCGCTGAGCTTTTCCTCGGTCTGCTGCTGCGGCTGGTCGTTATTGGTGTTGTCGGGGGCAGTGGTCTTGCTGCCGCAGCCTGCGAGCAGCGAGAGGCTCATCACAGCGGTGAGCGCAAATGCAAGTGTCTTTTTCATCTTTCATTCCTCATTTCACATGTTGATTTTGGACTTTCTTCGTTCCACAACGCAAAGCATAACGGAGCGCTGTAAAATGCAAAAGCCGGGTCATGTAAAATTGAGGTAAAATAGCGGCGCGGCGCGAGAAAAGAAAATTCTTCAAAAATCTCCCGCTCTCGCTCTTGACAGCGCGCGGAAAAATCCTTATAATAGCCGTGTTGCACATCCGGGTGTAGCGCAGTTGGTAGCGCGCATGGTTCGGGACCATGAGGCCGTGGGTTCAAATCCCGCCACTCGGACCAAACAATGATAATCCGAACTACATTATCCAAGTGGGTAGTGTGTTCGGATTTATCATTTCGCTTGATAATATTTTATAGATGAACAACGGCGGGGCAAAATGCTCCGCCGTTGTGCTATAAATGATCGCTTAATGCTGTTAGTTAAGTGCGTTGTCTACTACAAATCGAATGTCACTAATCTCGGACTCCATTTGCCGATATTCATCCATTGTTTCCTGCGTAAACTGTACATCGCTGGCATAGTAAAGCAAATATGTTCCGTCCTTGGTGGTCATGATATATCGACATCTGGCATAATCCCAGTCTCCACCAGCATCTACCTGTTCTTTTGTAAGTTGCTCATCCCATAACTTAAGATAGAACAACATTCCTCCACTTAAAAGGGTTTCACTGTCACCGCCTATTGCTTCTCGAATGGCAGGATTATATACATAATATTCCTTGAAGGTGTTGCCCTGCTCAAATGCATACTTGCCTTTCCAGCTATCTGGCAGAATCAATGTCAATCCAATTTCTTCGATTGTAATGGTTTCCTGCTCAACTGGCACCTCCACAATGGTTTCTTTGGCAAAGGCCAGTGCGCCCACTGTGAAGCTGCAAACCATCAGCGCAACAGTGGCAGCAATAGCTACAAGCTGCCGGACGCCTCTTTTCCGATGTTCTCGTCCATAATTCGGGGTCTGTTCCGCCTGCTGGACGAGTTTATCGTTTACATTTCCAATTCTGTCAGAAAATTGCTTTTCATTCATAGTTCAATACCCTCACTTTCTAAATAGTTTCGTAGCCTTTGCCGGGTGTAAAGCAGCATAGATTTGATTTTACTCTGGCTGTACCCTGTGCGTTTGCAGATCGCATCAATAGAATCAAAATACCAGTAGCGACGCAGGAAAATGTTTCGCTTTTCTTCTCCCAGTTGCCAGAGGAAAGTGTCGATGAGCTGTTCGATACGCCGATTCTCTACCTCGTTTTCAACATACTCACTGCCGGAAACGCAGTCGCCAAGTTCTTCGAAGGAGCAAATCGCTTCTGGATTTCGTTTTTCTGCGGAGAGGTATTCATACTTCTTCAATGCAAGATTGCGGGTGATTCTGCTGGCAAACACAGAAAATGGTGACGGTCTTTCTTTGGGGATGGCATTCCACAGACCGAAGTATGTATCGTTCACGCACTCCTCGCTATCCTCGTGGTTTAGGAGAATATTGCTGGCAATGCGAAAGAACAGTTTGCCGTATTTTGATGAGGTCTCTGTAATAGCGTCTTCGTTCCTCTCCCAATATAGTCCAATGATTTTTTCATCTTCCATAGGCGGCCTCCGTTGTGGTATTGTGGTCTAAAAGCGCTTTCACTATATAACTACGGTTTTCTCCTCATTGGTTGCAAATATTTTACCATAAATATTAAAAAAATCTATTGCTCAACGACAGCATAGCGAGGCGGGAGCATCGTTTGAGATGTTCCCGCCTTTGTCATGCCTTTTTCTGTTGTTCGGCCTCCCGTTTTGCTTTCCACTCGGCGTATTCCCTCTGCCCCTCCTCGCTCTCGAAAAACGCCTGTATCTCCGGGAGCAGGACTCGGGCGAGGGCCTCTACCTCGTGATAGGGAATCCCCGTGCCGTAGTCATTGGGCTTCTTTCTGCGCGGCATGGTATCACCCCGTTAAAGCTGCCCCTCATCGAACAGATAGCCTTGAAATACAGTACCATCTCCGGTGATGAAGCGGCCCCGCGCATCCTTGGGTATCTGTTCAGCGGCGCCGGTGTTGTCGAGAATGATTTGAGAAAGCACGCTGTCCGCTCTGCCGCAAACACGGAAATCCATGTTGTTGCGTATCTGACCGGGGATGATGGTCGCATCCGGCCTCTGCGTGGCAAGAATAAGGTGGATGCCAAACGCCCGCCCCTGCCGCGCGATGGTGGAGAGCATACTTTCGATTTGGGAAAGCAGCTTCTTCCGCTCGTTATCAGCTCCGGTCTTGTCCAACATCTCCGCCACCTCGTCACAGGCAAATATGAGCCTTTGAAGAGGGTGCTCTGCAATCTCGTTGTAGGCGTCGATGTTCGGGCAACCAAGCGCCTTGAATGCGCTCTTGCGGCGTTCCAGCTCTTCTACAAGCCGGTCGAGGATATTGCACAAATCCTCCTCCGCGAAGCACATCCGGCATTTTTCGTGCCAGACCTTGGGGAAATCCACGCCACCTTTGAAGTCGGCAATGTAGACCTCCGCTCCCTTGCGGAGTGCCTGCATAAGCAGTAGTTTCAGCAGAACGCTCTTGCCGCTGCCCGTGGAGCCGCCTAAGAGGATATGCGGAATATGCGCGAGGTTGACTGTCACAGAGCCGGTATAGCTTTCCCCCAGCACCAGCACGAAGCTGTCTGAGGAAAGATAGCGGTCATGCCATTTCAGAACTTCCGGCAAGTCCTCTCCGGCGGGAACGGCGTAGACCAGCACACGGCTTTTGCCCTTGGCGTAGGCCAGCTTCACGATGGTAAGCCCCAGCGCCGTTTCGATAGCCGCTTGTCGCTTCTCCCACTCCTGCAAGGGAATACTGTTGTTCCGAAACTCCCATATCGTCACGCGGGGATTATCCTTCTCGCGGCGCTTGCGGAGCAGGTCGGGCGGCATTCCCGCATGGTTTACCAACCCGATGCATTGGAGTTGGTCCTTCGCGGCCCGTCTGCCAAAGGGATAGAGCAGGAGCACCGGCAGCGTCGCAGCGCCCGCCAGCAGATAGGCGGTCAAGGCGTGTTCCATCGTGGCCTTGAGCAGCGGAGAGAGCAGAGGGATATTGCCCGCCAGCGTGCGCCACGCCGCTTGCTTGACGCAGACATACGCAGCACCCATGAGGTACAGCGCAGCCAGCACCAGCTTTACGGGAAACTCCGGCGTTCCGCTCAATTTCTGCCACAGGTTACGGAGTGTATTTCTTCTCTGAACTTGAAACTTTTCATTTTGGGTCATAGGGAATGCCCCCTTTCTTGTGCTGGACGGTGGAGCCGTCCGGCAGATACTCAATGACATTCTGCACCCGACGGAGGAACGCCCGCCAGGTCTCCATCTGATACCGCTGAATATCCCGGTACTGTTCTTCTAAGGGGATATTGCTGGTGATATAGACTTTGGTATAGCAAGCGATTCTGTCGGTGTATCGTGCGGGAAGTGTCAGCGGATAGATGTCCAGATAATTGAGCATGGCGCTGATGGGGATTTGCGAATGAAATTCCTCCAGCACCAGCACATCCTGACAATGATAGGCGTCGAAGCGAACGCCGTTCTTGCCACCGTAGTCGGTGATACGGCAAATGCTTTTCCTGTCATGCTTCTCGAAAATGCCCCGTGTTTTTCCCGTTCCGCTTGCGCCGTAGAGGTAGGTCACTTCCAGCGCCCGATTCTCGGCGCTGTACTTTTCCTCCAAAATGGCTTGACGGAGGGTTTCGATCTCCCGAATACGGAAAGCAAGTTTTGGATTATCCTCGATGATCTCCATAACAGTCTTTCCGGCGCGGAGGTCTTGAATGAGCTTGAACATTTCCGGGGCCTCTTCCTCCTTTTCGGCGGGGAGGTCTCCCCATTCCTCAAAGGTGCCGGAAACGGAGGTTTCTGCCTTGTCGGTATCGGCCCAGCGCCCCTCTTTGAGAATGTAGGCACGGTTCGTCTTTGCACTTCCGTATGCTTTCTCAATATGCGCCGTGGGGAAGCGGTTTTTGATGGTGGAAAAGCGTATAGGCGAGGGAGCAAGCAGAAAGATATGCGTGTGATAGGTTCCGGTTGTCGCTATCTCGTCCGTCATGCAGAAATAGGTCGGAGAAAAGCGATGTAGGATTTTCCGGATAGCGGCGTGGTCGAGTCCGGCCTCCAATGGGTTATTGATGACCAGCGCCCACTTGCGGGCTTGTGTATTGTTTTCCATGTCAGGCTCCTTTGTGATTGCTACGTGCTACATGGTTGCCATAAGGGTAATACTAACCCTTATGGCAAAGGGCGGCGCTGACGCTGCCGCCGGGGGACACTTCCCTTGATGGGAATTGCCTTATCCCCGTCTGCGCCCCAGCGCCGCCCCAGAGCATTAAGCCTTGGAGTTTACCAGATGGATACCGGTGGCCTTTGCGCCCACATGGTAGTCGCCCTTGGACCAATAGATGAACACTTCCAGGTTGTCGAAGCGCACCTCCACATAGCCGTCCGGGGCATCCATCTGCTGCTGTCCGTCAATACGTACATCGACTTTATCCAAGCCCTTTTCGGGCAGGGCAACAGAGTAGCGATAGCCGAGGACGGTATCGGTGCGCTTACCATCCTTGTACTCGTAGGCTGGGGACACATCCACCAGCCACAGCTTGTCCCCAAGGCTCTTGGGGGAAACGATCAAATCAGTCAGTTTCATTGCTAAATCCTTTCTTACGGCGCAATGCGCCATCCATCGGTTGACAGGTACATAACACGCGGCCTTGTGTTGTGCCTATCATAGCAAAGAAACTTTCAAATGTTGTTTCATGCGTGAAACACTTAAAAAGAGCGCAAAAAAGCCGACGCCCATGTGTGAACTGCACCCCATTTGTTAGACAGTATGGTATACTATCTAACAAGTGGGGTGTTTTGCTATGCCAAAAGGAGTACCAAACAAAC
>ERZ772820.863-NODE-863-length-26306-cov-8.511828_pt1 | contig 26306 bp, 20 predicted proteins | sample MGYA00511377_ERZ772820 | MGnify/ENA primary metagenome ERZ772820 (study PRJEB29015, sample SAMEA2737684) | human gut metagenome | biome: human gut; feature: human-associated habitat; material: faeces | place: China | collected 2012 ... | reverse complement strand
CGATGCGCCGGGCGGTGGCCGAGGCGCGCGCGGCGCAGGACAGCGTCGGTGGGGTGATCGAGTGTGCGGCGGTCGGCGTGCGCGCGGGCATCGGTTCGCCGTTCTTCGGCTCGGTGGAAAGCGTGGTGAGCCAACTGACGTTTTCCGTGCCGGCGGTGAAGGCGATTGAGTTCGGCGACGGCATGGCGCTGGCGGAGATGCACGGCGGCGAGGCAAACGACGCGATGCGCATGGATGGGGACGGCGTGACCTGCGAAAGCAACCACAACGGCGGCGTGACCGGCGGGATCACCAACGGCATGCCGGTGATTTTCCGCGCGGCGATCAAGCCCACGCCGTCCATCGCACGGGCACAGCGGACGGTTGACGTGGCCAAGCGCGAAAACGCGGTTTTGGAAATTGCGGGGCGGCACGACCCCTGCATCGTGCCGCGCGCGGTTGTGGTGATGGAGAGCATACTGGCGATTGCGCTTTGCGAGCTTGAAATGGACGACGCGGCGCAGCGGGCTTTGACGGAAGGAGTTTGCACATGAAAGAACTGGAAAGCTCCCGACGGGAAATCGACGAAATCGACGCGGAGCTGGTGCGCCTGTTTGAGCGGCGCATGGGCGTCTGCCGCGACGTGGCGCTCTACAAGCAGGCGCATTATATGGACATCCTGAACGCGGCGCGGGAGGAGACGGTGCTCAAATCCCGCGCGCAGCAGGTGAGCGACCCGGCGCTGGCGCAGAGCGTGATGGCGCTGTTCACCGAGATCATGCGCCTGTCCCGCGAGGAACAGCGGCGCTATCTGGAGGCGCAGACGCAGACGCGGCGCATCGCTTACAGCGGCGTGCCGGGGGCATACAGCGAGTGCGCGGTGGTCGGCTTCTTCGGCGAGGACTGCGAGCGCGTGAGCTTCAAGACGTTTGACGAGGTCTTTGCCGCCGTGGCGGACGGCAAGGCGCGATACGGCGTTGTGCCGGTGGAAAATTCCTCCTCCGGCTCGATCAACGATGTATACGACCTGCTGGGCAAATACGCCTGCCACATCGTCGGTGAGCAGCTTGTGCGGGTGGAGCACTGCCTGCTCGGTGTGCCGGGGGCGAAGGTTTCGGATATCACGCAGGTGTTCAGCCACGAGCAGGGCTTCGCCCAGTGCCCCAAATTCCTCGGCGAGCACCCGGATTGGGTGACCACGCCGTATTTCAACACGGCGATTGCCGCGCGCCACGTCGCCGAAATGGGCGACAAGCGATACGCGGCCATCGCGTCGCGGCTGGCGGCCAAGCACTACGGCCTTGACGTGATCGCGCCGGACATCCACACGTTCGACGGCAACCACACGCGGTTCGTCATCGTCAGCGCGTCGCCCACGCCCATCGGGATTCCGGATAAGGCGACCGTCACCTTCACCCTGCGCCATGAGCGCGGCACGCTGATGCGCGCGCTCTCCAGCTTTGTCGCGATGGGGATGAACATGACGCACATCGAATCCCGCCCGCTGCATAACTCCAACTGGGAATACTGCTTCTACGTCGATCTGACGGGCAACCTGCGCGAGAGCAACCTCGGCGTACTGATGGGCTCGCTTCAGGGCGACTGCGAGAACTGCCGTCTGCTCGGCGCGTATCAGGCGGCGCGGGAGGATGCGCATGCGTAAGCCGGTTCTGCTCATCGGCATGATGGGGTGCGGCAAGAGCACCGTGGGGCGGCTTCTGGCCGAACGGATGCGCCTGCCGCTGATCGACCTGGACGAGGAAATCGCGCGCGCGGCGGGAAAAACCATCCCCGAAATCTTTGTGCAAGAGGGCGAGGCGGGCTTTCGCGCGCGCGAAACGGCGGCGCTTGAGCGCGCGCTGGCGCGGGAGGATGGCGTGATTGCGACCGGCGGCGGCATTGTCACGCGGGCGGAGAACATCCGCATGATGCGCGAAAAGGGCTTTGTCGTCTGGCTCTGCCGCCCGCTGGAGGATATGATCGCCGACGTTCGGCAGGACACGCGCCCCAACCTCGCGGGCGACAAGGCGGAGCGCATGCGCACGCTGTACGGGCGGCGGGAGCGGTTGTATGCGGCGGCGGCGCACCTATCCTTTGACAATCGCATGCCGGCGGAAGAATCGGCGAAAGCGCTTCAAAAGCTGTTGACGGAGTAAAAAATATGTCTTTATTCATGCTGGCCGCCTACGGCTTTGCCTGCGCGGCGGTCTACCATCTCTGCCCGGCCAAAATCCGCTGGGTTGTTTTGCTGCTGGCCAGCTATGGCTTTTACGCATCCAGAAGCCTTGCGGGGCTGCCGTTTATTTTGGTGACGACGGGCACGACGTGGCTGGCCGCGCTGGCGATTGCCCGAATCGGCGAAAGCGGAAAGGCGCGGCTCAAGGCAGCGGAAAAGGAGCGGAAAAAGGCGATTCGCGCGGCGGCGAGGCGCAGACAGCGCGCGGTCATGCTGGCGGCGCTCCTGCTGAACTTCGGCCTGCTGGCCGTGCTCAAATATACGGACGACGTGCGCGGCTGGTTCGGCGCGTCGCCGCTGGGGCTGCTGCTGCCGCTGGGCATCAGCTTTTACACGTTCCAATCCATGGGCTATCTGCTGGACGTATACAACGGCAAATATGCGCCGCAGAGGAATCTCGCGCGGTTCGCGCTGTTCGTTTCGTTTTTCCCGCAGTTGATTCAAGGCCCGATCGGGCGATACGATCAGCTGGAAAAGCAGCTGGAGGACGGCGGACGGGTCGATGTGCCGCGCGCATTTCTGCTGATGCTCTGGGGGCTTGCCAAAAAGATGATTGTTGCCGACCGCGCCCTGCCGATGGTCAGCGCCGTGTTTGACGCGCCGGGCGGCACGTGGGGCGGCGCGATGGCCGTCGTCGGCGTGCTGGCCTATTCCGTGCAGCAATACTGCGATTTTTCCGGCGGCATTGATCTGGTCGCGGGCATTGCGGAGCTGTTCGGTATCCGACTGGCGGAGAATTTCCGGCGGCCGTATTTCGCGGTTTCGCTGGGCGATTTCTGGCGCAGGTGGCACATCAGCCTTGGCGCGTGGATGCGGGATTACGTCTTCTATCCCTTCGCGCTGAGCAGGCCGGTTTCGCGCCTGTCCAAGGCGGCGAAGGGGCGATTCGGCGCGGCGTTTGCGCGCGCGCTCCCGGCGGCGCTGGGCAATATCCTCGTGTTTGCGCTGGTCGGCGTGTGGCACGGGGCGACGAGCAATTACATCCTCTGGGGCTTATACAACGGCGTGATCTTGGCGGTGACGGCGCTGCTGGAGCCGCGGTATAAGCGGCTGAACGAGCGCTGCGCGCGGCTGACGGCTACGCGGGGCTTCCATGCGTTCCGCGTGCTGCGGACGTTTGTGATCGTCAACATCGGCTGGTTTTTTGATCGCTGCGCGACGGCGGGCGACGCGGTGCGGATGATGGGCGGCGTTTTCGCGCGGCCGGAGTGGGCGCAGGTCCGGCTGGACAACCTCGGCATTTCGCCGCTGGACGCGCGGATTTTGGCCGTCGGCATTTTGCTGCTGGCGGCGGTTTCGCTGCTGGGCGAAAACGGGAAGGACGTTCGCGGCTGGCTGGCCTCGCGCGCGCTGCCGATTCGCTGGGCGGCGATGCTGGCCGGAACGATTGCGGTGCTGCTGCTCGGCGTATGGGGAAGCGGATTCAGCGAGGCGAGCTTCATCTATTTCAACTTCTGAGGCGGACTCCTTCCACCGCCTGCGGGCGGTCCCCCTCCCTCGAGGAGGGAGGTCAGGTTGAGGTTTTTCAAAGTTTTGTCTTGAAAAAACAGCATCGTAATATTTTCCCAAAGAGCTCCCTCTTCGAGGGAGCTGGCACGGCGCAGCCGTGACTGAAGGAGTCGGGTAGACACGCTTCTTCCGCTTCGCTCAGCACCTCCCTCTTCGAGGAAGGTCAGACTGCGCGAATCAATCGCAATGTGTATGGAAAGAGGAAAACTCTTGGGAGAGAACATGAAAAAGAAAATCGGGCGCTTCCTCAAGATAATTGCGTTCTGCGCGCTGCTGGCGGTCGCCGTCGCGGGCGTGAGCAGGCTGGTCGAGCGCAAGGAGAGCCGGGAGAAGATGCAGCCGTTTTTGAGCCGCGCGGGGGAATACGACGTGCTTTTCCTCGGTGACAGCATTATGAACACGGGCGTTTTTCCGATGGAAATCTGGGAAAAATACGGCATTGCGGGCTACAACATCGCCAGCTACGGCAACACGCTGCCGATCACCTATTGGGCGCTGCAAAACGCGCTGGATTACGCCGCGCCGAAGCTGGTCGTGCTGGATGTGCAGGGCGTGAGCAAGAGCTACAAGGTTTCCGGCAACAGCAGCGACGTGCACACGGCGTTTGACTGCTACCCCGTCACGAAGACGAAGATACGGACGATGAACGATTTGATGGACGACCCGGACGCGGTGGATGACAGCGGCACGGCCTACGCGGACATGAAATGGGAATACCTGTTCACGCTGGGCAAATATCACACGCGCTGGAGCGAGCTGACGGATGCGGATTTCCATCCCGCATACAACCGGGAAAAGGGCGCGAAGAGCGTCATCGCCGTGGCGGACGCGCAGGATTACGATCTGATTGACGAGACGCAGGCGACGGAGGAGAGCGGGCAGACCGGCTTCATCTATCTGCGGCGGATCATCGAGGATTGTCAGGCGCGGGGGATCGAGGTGCTGCTGGTGCATCTGCCCTATCCGGCCGACGAGGAAAAGCAGATGGACGCGAACGCGGTCTGCGGCATCGCCGAGGCCTATGGCGTGGATTTCATTGACTTCGTGAGCATGGATCAGGTGACGGATTATGCGACGGACTGCTTCGACGCGAACGAGCACCTGAATCCCTCCGGCGCGCGCAAGGTTTCGGATTATCTGGGGCGGTACATCGCCGAGCACTATGAAATCGCCGACCGGCGCGGGGAAGCGGCCTACGCGGCGTGGGCGGACGACACGGCGGCCTATCGCGCCAAGAAGCTCGCGGATTTCCAAAATCAAGGCGGGATTGAAAGCGCATTGATGCTGCTGCACGACGATGATTTCGCCTGCGAGATCACGGTGAGCGCGGGCTGCGCGCTGTTTGACAGCGAGAAGCTGACGACGCTGATGCAGAACATCGCGCGGGAGCACATCTTTGAGGAGGACATGTTCGCCAAGTGGTCGAACAGCCTTTTTCCACTGGAAAAGCTCGACGAGGCGGCGGAAAGCGGGCGGAGTTACCGCGTGCGCATCGACCGCGCGGCGGGCAAGGTGGAGGAAGCCGTCGGCGGGGATGTGCCGGAAGGCGTGCGCATCGCGCTGATGGACAGGGAGAGCGGAGAAACGCTCTGCGAAAAGCAGTTTTAAGCGGGAGGAAGCGCCATGATTACAGATTCGATGGAACGGATTGGGCTGTACGAAGGAATCATTCCGTATGCGAAAGAACTTGAAGCGCGCTATCGGTCGGGCGACACGGACGGGCTGCCCTTCGAAGTGCGGCACAAGCAATACGAGACGAAGCCGGAGGAAAAACGGCAGTACGAAGTGCATTTTCACACCATCGACCTGATGGTCGGGCTGGACGGCGCGGAAACCATCGACCTTGCGCCGATGAGCGCCTTGCAGCCCGGCGCGCCGCTGCCAAATGGCGGCGACGGGATGAAGCTCGTCGGCGGCGGCCGGGCGGACACGGTTCGGCTGGAAAAAGGGCGGTTTGTTGCCATTTATCCGGGCGAAGCGCACCGCGTCGGCGGGCAGACCGTGCCTGGGCAGGCCGAGACGCTGACCAAATGGGTGGTGAAGCTGCCCTGCCCGGAGGCGTTTTGCCTGTAACCGCCTGCATTTTCCGCGCTCGGGTTGATTGACAAACCGGAGCGCGGAGAGTATAATCATAGAATATCGCAGTATGCCCGGAAGCAAACATTCCGGGCGCTCGTTTTGCCGCGCGGCAGCGCGCGCAAGGAAAAGGAGAGATGAACGATGTCTGACACCAAGCATGTGGTTGTTACCCGCGAAGGCCTTCAGCGCATGAAGGAAGAGCTTGAATACAAAGAGACTACCGAAAAAATGAAGGTCGCCGAGCAGCTCAAGGTTGCGATTTCCTACGGCGACCTGAGCGAGAACGCCGAATACGACGCGGCGAAGAACGATCAGGCCGTGCTCGAACAGCGCATTGCCGAGTTGAAGGCCATGATCGAGAACGCCGTCGTCGTGGACGAGAGCAAGATCAGCACCGACACGGTCGGCTTCGGCACCCGCGTGACCATCGTTTACGAGGACGACCCCGACGAGGAGGAGACCTACACCATCGTCGGCACGTCCGAATCCGATCCGACCAACGGCAAGCTCTCCAACGAGTCCCCGGTCGGCGCGGCGCTCGTCGGCGCGCACGTCGGCGAGACGGTGGTTGCCCAGACGCCGGGCGGCGCGCTGCGCATCAAGGTTATCGAGATTGCCCTGTAAGACGTGAAACGAACAGAAAGAGGAATCCATCGTGGCAGAAGAATTTGAAAAGCCGCAGTACAGCGAGCAGGAGCAGATTCGCCGCGCCAAGCTGGCGAAATACTGCGAAGAGGGACGCGATCCCTATACCATTACCCGCTTTGACCGCACCCACACCTCCGCCGAGGTGCTCAGCAACTTCGACGCGCTGGAGGGGAAGACCGTCCGCATCGCGGGCCGCATGATGAGCCGCCGGATCATGGGCAAGGCGTCCTTCGTTCACATGATGGACGGCGATGGCCAGATTCAGGCGTATGTGCGCCGTGAGGACGTCGGCGAGGACGTCTATGCCGATTTCAAAACGATGGATATCGGCGACATTCTGGGCGTGGAGGGCGTTGTGTTCCGCACCAAGACCGGCGAGGTCTCCGTGCATGCCACGTCCCTGACGCTGCTGAGCAAATCCCTGCGCGTGCTGCCGGAGAAGTGGAACGGCCTGCGCGATCAGGATATGCGCTATCGCCAGCGCTATGTGGATACCATCGTCAACCCGGAGGTGAAGGATACCTTCATCAAGCGCAGCCAGATTCTCAAGGCGCTGCGCGAGTTCCTGGATGCGAAGGGCTTCCTCGAGGTCGATACTCCGGTGCTCCAGACCATCGAAATCGGCGCCAATTCCCGCTCTTTCGTCACCCATCACAACGCGCTGGATATCCCGATGTATCTGCGCATCGAGACGGAGCTGTACCTCAAGCGCCTGATTGTCGGCGGATTTGACAAGGTCTACGAGGTCGGCCGCATCTTCCGCAACGAGGGCATGGACACGCGCCACAACCCGGAATTTACCTCCATCGAGCTGTATCAGGCCTATGCCGATTACAAGGAGATCATGGATCTGGTGGAGGAAATGTACATCTACGTCACAAAGAAGGTCTGCGGCACGCTCAAGATTCAGTATCAGGGCAAGGAAATCAACATGGAAGGCCCGTGGACGCGCCTGACCATGGCCGAGGCCGTCAAGAAGTATTCCGGCATGGATTACTACGCATGGGAAAGCGACGAGCAGGCGCGCAGGGAGTGCGAGGCGCGCGGCGTGCACGTCGAGCCGCATGCGGTCAAGGGCGAATGTCTGGAGGCCTGCTTTGATGAGTTCGTCGAGCCGAACCTGATTCAGCCGACCTTCATCACCGATTACCCGGTGGCGATTTCTCCGCTGGCCAAGCGCAAGAAGGACGAGCCGGACATGACCGAGCGCTTCGAGTTCTTCGCCAACTGCTCCGAGCTGGGCAACGCCTTCTCCGAGCTGAACGACCCGATTGACCAGCGCGGCCGCTTTGAATCCCAGGCCGCGGCTAAGCGCGCGCAGGGTCTGCACGCGGACGTGGACGAGGATTACCTCTGCGCGCTGGAATACGGCATGCCGCCGACAGGCGGTCTGGGCTTCGGCGTGGATCGTCTGGTGATGCTGCTGACGGATTCCGCGTCCATCCGCGACGTGCTCCTGTTCCCGACGATGAAGCCGCTGAACGCCTCCGCCGCGCCGTCCGCCAAGGATGAAGCCAAGACCGAGGCCAAGGAAGAGAACGCGGCGAAGGAAGTCGAGAAGCCCGCGATTGATTTCAGCAAGGTGCAGATCGAGCCGCTGTTCGCGGATTACGTGGATTTTGACACCTTCTCCAAGAGCGATTTCCGCGTGGTGAAGGTCAAGGCCTGCGAAGCCGTGAAGAAGAGCAAGAAGCTCCTGAAATTCGTGCTCGACGACGGAACCGGCACGGATCGCGTGATTCTGAGCGGTATTCACGAGTATTACGAGCCGGAAGAGCTGGTTGGCAAGAGCGCGATTGCAATCGTGAACCTGCCGCCGCGAAAGATGATGGGCATTGATTCCGAGGGAATGCTGATTTCGGCAGTCCACGAGGTCGATGGTCATGAGGGACTGAACCTGCTGATGGTCGATCCTCATATTCCGGCTGGCGCGAAGCTCTATTGATTTTAACATCATTTGAAAGCCTGATTTTTCCTGATTCGATGACGGGAAAAGTCGGGCTTTCTTATTTTGAAAAGAATACGCCATACGCCAATTTTACGCCAATTGATGCAAATCAATCCGTTCATCAGAAAGAAGCGTTGTTCCCGTGCAAAAGAAGCGTATATTGTTTTGACTCACTTATTAATAGACGGCTATCAGAAGGGAAAAACATGAATCAGGTTCAGGGTCGCCTTCGAATGCAACGTATCTACCAAACATGTGAATCCCTGACATTGTCCAATTATATGTTCCAAAGTAATGGAAAGCATAGGGATCATCCTGATCAGGGTATATTGTGACCTGCCATTCTGGTGTTCCTGAATCATCGGTTACATTGGGATCGCGATTGCAGAGGGTGATTTCATTGGGAACATGCGTATCATTTGACTCATAATCAAAAGAGTCGGAAAAATGGAGATCAATAATTAAAATGGAATGATTTAGGACAATCGCTGAACCTGATTCGACCATTAGATCGTCGTCTACCCAATTATCAATGTCGGAACGATACCATTCTTTGAGATCTATCTCGACATATTCCTCATATTGACTCGAATCGTAGGAATGATTCAAGACACATGGAAAGGAGGACATAGATTCCGCGGAAGCGGTTATGGAAAGTGTAAGCAGCAAAAAAAGTGTGATCAAGAAGCAATGCTTAGTGTGCATAGTAAAATCCTCCTCATCAATTTCTATCGGTATTATACCATGCTGTATGGTTATGGGAAATATCAATTTATCATTTTGCACATATAAAAATGTAATATTTTACGGAAAAGGGAAATTGAAAGATTGCAGGGAAGCTCTTTTTTGCATTTATCTGTATTCCCATAGCAGGGGCGCGCCCGCATTATGCGCATTATTTGTTTTTTCCGACTTATCCGGTTACATCTTTTCAAAAATTGGCCAGATTATCACACTATTCTATTGGAAATATCAAACAAATGTGCTACGATAGAATTGGTTAAGCAAATGAAGAAAGGGGTAGGCAGCGTATGGAAAAAGGGGAGAAACTTACGTTATCCGGCCTGCAGCATTTCGCGTTCTGCCGTCGTCAATGGGCGCTGATTTTCATTGAGCAGCAGTGGCAGGAGAATTTGCGAACGGCGGAGGGGAACGCCATGCATCGTCGCGCGCACGATGAAACGCAGCTCGAGCGTCGGGGCGATACGCTGGTCATTCGCGGTCTGCGTGTGGCTTCCGAGCGGCTGAATGTGACGGGCGTGTGCGACGTGGTGGAGTTTCACGAGTCGGCGGACGGCGTGGCGCTGTATGGGCAGGCGGGGCGATGGAAGCTGTCTGCACAAAGAGGGGGAAAACGAAATGGATTATGTCACGCACCTAAAGCCGGACGGAACGTATCAGCCGCTGAGGGAGCACGAGGAGAACGTCGCGGCGCTGGCGGGAGAATTTGCGGCGGCATTTGGCGCGCAGGAGCACGGCTATCGGACGGGGCTGCTGCACGACATCGGCAAATACAGCGACAACGGGCAGAAGCGGCAGCGCGATCCGGCGCATACGGCCAAGGTGGATCACGCTTCGGCGGGCGCGCAGATGGCGTGGCAGATGAGAGATCCCTTCGCGGCGTATGCCGTGGCGGGCCATCACGGCGGCCTGCCGGACATGGGCGACAAGACGAACGACGGCGGCGGAACGCTTTGTGCTCGGCTGAACAAGCGCCTGACGGGCGGAAACGATCCTTCCGCGTGGAAAACGGAAATCGAAATTCCGGCAAAAGTTCGGTTTCCTGCGTGGCTGGCGGCTGAGAAAGACGCGCGGCGCTTGGCGATGTACACCCGCATGCTGTTTTCGTGTTTGGTGGACGCGGACTATCTGGATACGGAGACGGCGATTCAGGGCGGACAGCCGCGCGGCGAAGGAGAAACGCCGGAACGCCTTCTGGAAAAGCTGAACGCCCATGTCGCGCCGTGGCTGGAAGCGCCCGCCAACGACCTTTGCGCCAAGCGGAGCGCGATTTTGGCGCGCTGCCTGCGCGGCGGGGAGGACGAGCGAGGGCTGTATACGCTGACTGTGCCGACGGGCGGCGGCAAGACAATCTCCTCGCTGGCGTTTGCCCTGTCGCACGCGGTGAAGCATGGCCTGCGGCGCGTGATTTATGTGGTTCCGTATACCAGCATCATCCTTCAAAACACTGACGTTTTTGACAAGGTGCTGGGCGAAGAAAACGTGCTGGAGCACCACAGTCAGATCGAAATTCCAGATGATGAGGAGGAAGAAACGCCCGAGGCTTACCGCAAGCGGCTGGCCTGCGAAAATTGGGATGCGCCTGTGGTCGTGACGACGGCGGTGCAGTTTTTTGAATCGCTGTACGCGGCGAAAACCTCGAAATGCAGAAAACTGCACAACATCGCAAACAGCGTCGTCATCTTCGATGAGGCGCAGACGCTCCCGGTGCCGCTCCTGATGCTGTGCGTCTCGGCAATCGGCGAGCTGGTGCAGCATTACGGCATGACCGCGGTGCTTTGTACCGCAACACAGCCCGCGCTGGGCAAGCTATTCAAGCAGCTTGCGCCGACGCTCGTTCAGCGTGAAATCGCGCCCGATCCGGATGGATTGTTCGATGATTTCCGCCGGGTTTCGTTTCAGCGAGAGGGCGTTTTTACGCCTGAGGAGCTGGCGGGGCGGCTGGCGGAGGCGGAGCAGGTGCTCTGCATCGTCAACACGAGGAAACGAGCGCAGCAGGTGTATGAAGGTCTGCCGGAGGAAGGACGCTTCCATCTCTCGACGCTGATGATTCCGACAGATCGCGAAGAGACGCTGAACGTCATTCGTGCGCGGCTGCGAAACGGGCAGGTCTGCCGCGTGGTTTCAACCAGTTTGGTGGAGGCGGGCGTGGACGTCGATTTTCCGTCGGTCTGGCGCGAATTGGCCGGGCTGGACAGCATTTTGCAGGCGGCGGGGCGCTGCAACCGCGAGGGAAAGCGGAGCGCGGCGGAAAGCGTTGTGCATGTCTTTGAAGCGGAAGGAACTCCTCCGCACTCCATGATACAGCAGCGCGAGGCCACGACGAAGGTGATGGCGGAATTTGAAGAGATCAACACCCGTCCCGCGATTCGGGCGTATTTCAATCGGCTGCTTTGGGTGAATGGCGACGATGCGCTGGATGAAAAGCAGATTCTAAACAGCGAACGAGCCTGCACATTCCGAAAGACGGCGGAAGCATTTCACTTGATTGACGCCGACACCTGCACGGTGTATGTGCCGAATGAAGGGAACGCGGAGGACATCGCGCAGCTTCGCGCGGGGCTGTACAGCAGAGCGCTGATTCGCCGGCTGGGGCGAAGCTCCGTGAACGTGCATCAGAACGAATATAAGAACCTTGTTTATGCAGGCATTGTGGAAGATCATCAGGAGGACGGATTCGGCATTTTGATTCAGCCGGATGCGTACAAGCCGAAATGCGGCCTTTCGACGGAAGCTGGCGATGGGTTTCTTTCAAAATAAAAATAGAGGATGCACTTGCATACATCCCCAAACGATTGACAACTGAATAATCCAATATTTCAATCCACGTTTCAACCTGAAGATCGAAACGACAAAGATATTGTATCATTATTTTGTTGCAGGATCAAGAAAATTGTTTATGCTCATTGAGAAAAAGAAAATTTTGCACAAAACACGGGCGCGCGATGCGCGCCCCTACGGGTATGACGGCATAATACGCGGTTGCTTTTTCCACAACGTTGTAGGGGCGCGCATTGCGCGCCTGTTATCGGAATTTGTGCAAAATATCGGATTTGTTCATTTGCTAGAAAACGTAAAAATAATATCTTAAACTAAATAAACCAATGAAAAAATATATTGACAAAGAGATGACAGGACGATATAATACAGCCATACCGAACGACAACTGATATGGAGGTGAGAAACATGTCCGTTCAAATGGAAGTCTGGGGCGACTATGCGTTGTGGACGCGCCCAGAGTTAAAAACCGAGCGTTATTCATACGATGTGCCGACGCCGAGCGGCGCGCGCGGCATGCTCGAGAGCGTCTATTGGCACCCCGGCCTTCGATATGTCATCGACCGGATTTATGTGATGAACCCGATTCGGTTCACCAATCTGCGGCGGAACGAGGTCAAATCCAAAATTCTGGCGAGCGCAATGCTGTCGGAGGCCAACGGCAAGGCGGCTTCGTATATCGACCGAAACGAGGATATCCAGCAGCGGGCGACGACGATGCTTCGCGATGTTCACTATGTCATCGAGGCGCATTTTGAGATGACCGCCCAGGCCAACGAGTCGGATAATCCGGGCAAATTTCAGGATATCATCACGCGCAGACTGCGCAGGGGCCAAGCCTATTCTCAGCCGTATTTGGGCACGCGCGAATGCACGGCGCATTTCGGCCTGTGGGAAGGCGGCGAGATTCCGACAATTTCAGAAACACGAGATTTGGGCTTTATGCTGTATGACATGGATTTTTCAGACCCGAACGATATTCAGCCGATGTTTTTCCGCGCAAAACTGGAAAACGGCGTGCTCGACCTGACGGATTGCGAGGTGGTCAAATGATCCTGCAAGCGTTGGTTCGCTGTTATGAGGCGTTGGCCGAGCGGGGCGAGCTGGAAAAAGAGGGCTGGTCGCCGGTGAAGGTCAGTTGGGGCTTGGAGCTGGACGCGGACGGACAGGTGAAAAGCCTGCTGCTGATGGGCGGCACGGATGCAAAGGGCAGACAGATTCCGCGGGTGATGAAGCTGCCCGACCCTGTTAAAAGAGCCAGCGGTATAGCAACCAATTTTTTGTGTGACAATTCCTCGTATATATTGGGTATTGACGCAAAGGGAAAGCCGGAACGGACGCGAGGATGCTTTACGGCGTGTGCGCAAAAACATCAGGATATTTTGAAGGATGTTCGGCATCCGACGGCCAAGGCGATTTTGAATTTCTTTGAGCGCTGGAAGCCCGAAAACGCGGCTTGTCATCCGGCGATTCAGCCCAATCTGGAAGCGCTGCTCAAGGGCGGCAACATCGTCTTTGTGACGCATGATGCGGAGGGAGAACTGCAACTTGCGCAGGATGTGCCGGAAATCCGCCGCGCGTGGGATGAAGCCTACGCCAATTCGGATGACGCGGTGATGGGGCGTTGCTTGGTCACGGGCGAGGAAGGGCCGATTGCCATTCTTCATCCGAGCATCAAGGGCGTGATGGGGGCGCAGTCCTCCGGCGCGTCGCTGGTTTCCTTCAATGCGCCCGCGTTTGAATCCTACGGCAAGGAAAGTGCGCGCGACAATCAGGGACAGGGACGCAATGCGCCGGTCGGTAAATACGCCGCTTTTGCTTACGTCGCGGCGCTCAATTACATGATCGGGCAGGCAGATTTCCACGGACGGCTGGGCGATACGACGCTCGTTTACTGGGCAGAGGGCGCTGAACCCGCCTACGGCAGCGCGTTCATGGCGATGATGGGCATGGGCGGCGAAGACAAGAACGAAATCACCCAAAAGGAATTGAGCGGCGTGTTGACCGCGCTCTGTCAGGGGAACACCGTAAAATGGGAGAACGTGCCGCTGAATCCCGAAAACCGATTTTACATTCTGGGGCTTGCGCCGAACGCCTCCCGCTTGTCGGTTCGCTTCTTTTTGCAGGATTCCTTTGATGCATTTGTGAAGCATTATCAGAAGCATCAGGAGCGGCTGAACATTGTCCGCCCCGCGTTTGATGAGCGGGAGACGCTTTCCATGTGGGCATTGCTGCGGGAGACCGTCAACCCGAACAGCCGGGATAAATCGGCACAGCCCCAGCTCATCGGCGAAATGCTGCGCGCAGTGCTGACGGGCTCGCTCTATCCGTCGGCGCTGTATACGCAGACGGAAATCCGTTTGCGCGCGGAGAAGGAGATCAACCGCAGAAAGGCCGCGATGATCAAAGCTTATTTGCTGCGCAACGTCGTTGAACAGCAGAAAGACCAAACGCATATTTATAAGGAGGTTTTGGACGTGGAGCTGAACGAACAATCGACCTATCTGCCGTATCGGCTGGGCAGGCTTTTCGCGGTGCTGGAGGCCGTGCAGCAAAAGGCCAATCCGAATATCAACACGACCATCAAAGATCGCTATTTCAATTCCGGCTGCGCAACGCCTGCGCTCGTGTTCCCGACGCTGCTGCGTCTGGCGCAGAGCCACCTTAGCAAAATCGGCGGCGGCGCGGCGGTCTATTACGACAAGATGATCACCGAATTGCTCGGCGACGTGACGCAGAGCTATCCGCCGCGCCTGAGTCTGCAAGATCAGGGCATTTTCCAAATCGGCTACTACCATCAGAAACAAAAGCTGTTCACCAAGAAGGAGGAAAAGGACAATGGCTGATGTGATTCGCAATCGATATGACTTCGTGATTCTTTTCGATGTGGAAAACGGCAACCCGAACGGCGACCCCGATGCGGGCAACATGCCGCGCGTCGATCCCGAGACGGGCTGCGGATTGGTGACGGACGTTTGCCTGAAACGCAAAATTCGCAACTATGTGGAAACGGTCAAGGAGGATGACCCGCGTTTCGGCATCTACATCAAGGACGGCGTGCCGCTCAACACCAGCGACAAAGCCGCGCTCGAATCGGCGGGGCATAAGGAAACGGATTTGAAGGCGCTGAAAAAATCCGATCCGGATATCGACAAAAAGCTGATGCAGTATATGTGCGGCCATTACTTCGATATCCGCACGTTCGGCGCGGTGATGACGACGTTTGTCAAGGCTTCGCTCAACTGCGGACAGGTGCGCGGCCCCGTGCAGCTCGGCTTTGCCAGAAGCGTTGACCCCATCATGCCGCAGGAGGTGACCATCACTCGCGTGGCTATTACGACTGAGGCGGATGCGCTTAGCAAGGATACGGAGATGGGTCGCAAATTCATTGTGCCCTATGGCCTCTACCGCGCGGAGGGCTTCGTTTCCGCCAATCTGGCGCGCAAGACGACCGGATTCGACGAGGATGATTTGGCGCTCCTCTGGAAGGCGATTTTGAATATGTTTGAAAACGACCGCTCCGCCGCGCGCGGCATGATGGCCGTTCGCAAGCTGGTCATCTTCAAGCATGACAGCGAACTGGGCGAAGCACCCGCGTGGAAGCTGTTTAAGCTCGTGGATGTTCAGCGCAAGCCCGAAATCGCCGCGCCGCGCAGCTTTGAGGATTATCAGTTCTGCGTCGATACCGAGCATCTGCCGCAGGGCGTAACCTGCCAAATTATGGAGTGATACCGGGCCCCGCGGAAGGCCGTGCGAAGGTGAAGCTGTCATGGCTTTCCCGTGGGCTTCGCACCCCGAATATCGGGCTTTGCGCCGCAAAAAGGGGCTTGTAAAGCCCCGAAAAGCGGTGTATCATGATTTTGTTGTGTAAGCTGACGTAAATCCGGATGGATTTTTGGAGGCTTATGCTGTCTCCCCTCGTATGAGGGGAGTGGATTGAAATTGCTGGATTTTGGAAAGCGCAAGGCGGCAGAGCGTCTCCCCTCGTATGAGGGGAGTGGATTGAAATATTTTGGCAAAAACACCGTTAAGAAGAGAAACAGGTCTCCCCTCGTATGAGGGGAGTGGATTGAAATCGAGCTTTTACCAGATCGGCTTAATGATCTTGGGTCTCCCCTCGTATGAGGGGAGTGGATTGAAATCGCGTCCTAGTGCCGCCCGGCCTGCGCCGTCGCGTCTCCCCTCGTATGAGGGGAGTGGATTGAAATCCACGCTTGCCATGTCGATCTGGCCACCCCCGGTCTCCCCTCGTATGAGGGGAGTGGATTGAAATGTCTATCAAGGATTTTATAGCCTTGCGGACGGTCGTCTCCCCTCGTATGAGGGGAGTGGATTGAAATACCACGCGCTCCGGAGACGGCGCGACCACGCCAGCGGTCTCCCCTCGTATGAGGGGAGTGGATTGAAATCGCGTCCGGATAAGCCCCTTCTCGACGAGCGCAGGTCTCCCCTCGTATGAGGGGAGTGGATTGAAATCTTGGCGCTCGAGTGCACAGGCTTTGCGACCTGGTCTCCCCTCGTATGAGGGGAGTGGATTGAAATCAGTGCAAAAAACGCAAGAAAGGGCGAAAAAACGCGGTCTCCCCTCGTATGAGGGGAGTGGATTGAAATCTGTTGCGTTGCGTCCCGATTTGCGCCGGAGGTAGTCTCCCCTCGTATGAGGGGAGTGGATTGAAATTTTGCCCCACTAACTGAAATTTTCCGCATCGCGGTCTCCCCTCGTATGAGGGGAGTGGATTGAAATGAGGCTGAACGCCTTGACCTCCTCGTTATATTGTCTCCCCTCGTATGAGGGGAGTGGATTGAAATCCAACCCCAAACGGCCATCATTGGCCGGAAATGGTCTCCCCTCGTATGAGGGGAGTGGATTGAAATGCTACGACCCGCGGAACATTAAGGAGGATGAAAAATGTCTCCCCTCGTATGAGGGGAGTGGATTGAAATTCCGCGCTCTGCCTGTTTCGCGCCGCGCGGTCGTCTCCCCTCGTATGAGGGGAGTGGATTGAAATCAATCCGTCAAAGAGCCAACGGATCAGCATCAGGGTCTCCCCTCGTATGAGGGGAGTGGATTGAAATGACGCCAATGGAGATCGTCTGCGCCGGTATCGTCGTCTCCCCTCGTATGAGGGGAGTGGATTGAAATTGTGGCCGCATCGCATCGAGCAATAGACGCCGCGGTCTCCCCTCGTATGAGGGGAGTGGATTGAAATTGGTCTTTGGCGTTGGCCTTAATCACAAAGCCGGTCTCCCCTCGTATGAGGGGAGTGGATTGAAATTCCGGCGCGCCCTGTAACTTGTCAATGGCCTTGAGTCTCCCCTCGTATGAGGGGAGTGGATTGAAATAGAGCAGAGTTTAGCATAGCAATGGCAGAGCTGGTCTCCCCTCGTATGAGGGGAGTGGATTGAAATAGATTCCGCGCAGGGTCAGAGGCCGCTTTATCAGGTCTCCCCTCGTATGAGGGGAGTGGATTGAAATCGCATGCTCGGGCGATAGGGAAAAGCGTCGCACGTCTCCCCTCGTATGAGGGGAGTGGATTGAAATCCCTTCCCCCGCCGCGCCCACAGGGCGCTCCCCCCGTCTCCCCTCGTATGAGGGGAGTGGATTGAAATACGGTGGCCGCGAACGCAGCCAAGGCGCGGGCTGTCTCCCCTCGTATGAGGGGAGTGGATTGAAATGCGGCCACAAGAACGCACCAGAGCGGCCGACGCAGTCTCCCCTCGTATGAGGGGAGTGGATTGAAATATTTCGCGGGGGCTTGCCCCCCTTCCCCCGCCGCGCGTCTCCCCTCGTATGAGGGGAGTGGATTGAAATAACGGCCATTTCCGCAGCGGAATAAACGCAATAATGTCTCCCCTCGTATGAGGGGAGTGGATTGAAATCGGCGCACCGTGCGCACCGATACGCCGAGCGTTTCGTCTCCCCTCGTATGAGGGGAGTGGATTGAAATGCGGCCGCCGTAGCTGGGTGGTCTGCCTCCCGGCCGTCTCCCCTCGTATGAGGGGAGTGGATTGAAATCGGACGTGGCCGCGCTGGCGGCGGTCGCGGACGTCTCCCCTCGTATGAGGGGAGTGGATTGAAATGGCGCGCGTCGCCCCCGTCGTCTGGTGGTCAGGGTCTCCCCTCGTATGAGGGGAGTGGATTGAAATTTGAGGGGGGTTTTCCGCCCCGCCCCGCCTGTCTCCCCTCGTATGAGGGGAGTGGATTGAAATTTTGAGTTCCATCATTCCGCCCGCACATCCTCGGTCTCCCCTCGTATGAGGGGAGTGGATTGAAATTCCGTCGCGCCCTGAATCCGGGATATGGCTTTGAGTCTCCCCTCGTATGAGGGGAGTGGATTGAAATTTTGCCTGTCTTTCCATCTTTTATGCCTCCTTGTCTCCCCTCGTATGAGGGGAGTGGATTGAAATATCATCGACCAGCCCTGCGCTTATGTCGTGCGCCGGTCTCCCCTCGTATGAGGGGAGTGGATTGAAATAGGTCGATCAATGCCGTTCACCGCCCGTCAGGCGTCTCCCCTCGTATGAGGGGAGTGGATTGAAATTGTTTTGATGGAGGAAAAGAACATGCTGAACGAGTCTCCCCTCGTATGAGGGGAGTGGATTGAAATTCCGAGAGCTTGTAGCGATCATACAGCAGCCCGAAGGTCTCCCCTCGTATGAGGGGAGTGGATTGAAATTCCCGCAGATGCTTTGACCGGACGGCGCGGCGGGTCTCCCCTCGTATGAGGGGAGTGGGTTGAAATGCCGCGCCGTAGTCGCCAGCGTTCGCCGCGCTGTGTCTCCCCTTGTGAGAGGGGAGCGGATTGAAATCGCTTCTGTACGGTATTCCGGCTTCACCATGCGGGTCTCCCCTCGTGAGAGGGGAGTGGATATCATACATATACATCTGCGGGAAAACAACGGAGAGAGGACGGAGGAAGAGCATGAGCTTAAAAGAACAAATCGAAAGCGGAAAGGTTTTCACGGAGTACGGGCATACCGCGCAGGAGGATCAGGAATACGAAAAGATCATCGAAGCGCAGCGCCGCAAAAGCAAGCAACTGTGTTTTCGGTATAACCAGACCGATCCGATGGACGAGGAAGGGCGCGAAAAGCTGGTTCGCGAGCTGCTGGGCGGAACGGGGAAAACGCTGTGGCTGGAAGCGCCCATCCACTTTGCCTACGGCTGTCACACGACGGTCGGCGACCATTTCTATTCGAATTTTAACCTGACGGTTGTGGACGACGGGCGCGTAAGCATCGGAAACAGCGTGATGTTCGGGCCGAACGTGACCATCAGCACGACCGGTCATCCCGTCCACCCGTATTATCGGATGCGGGGCGCGCACTTTTCCCTGCCGGTCGTCATTGAGGACGGCGTGTGGATCGGCGCGAACGTCGTCGTGATGCCGGGCGTGACCATCGGCAAAAACAGCGTCATCGGCGCGGGGAGCGTCGTGACGCGCGACATTCCGGAGAACGTCGTCGCCTTCGGCACGCCGTGCCGCGTGATTCGCCCGATTACGGATGCGGATTTGGAAACCATCCGTCCGGGTATGACGATCAACGCGGACTGGAACGTATAAAATCGGCTGCAAAACCCGGTTGCAAATCGCGGCGCAAGGGTGTATCATAGAACGCAGATCACTTGCGCGGAGGACATATGGCAGACAATCGACTGACGAAAAAAAGACTGAAAAACCATTTTGCGTATAACTGGTGGAAGTATGCCCTGTCGGCGGCCGTCAGCGCGATGCTGGTGAGCATCGTGTTCGCGGTGACGGCGTATCGCCCGCCGGCGGAAAAGAAGGTCGAGCTGTATGTGCTCAACGGCTACATCGACACGGAGATCTTTCAGCGGGATTTCTGGCCGGAATTGCAGGCACGGAAGCCTGAACAGGAGGAGCTGACCGTCCTCAACATCAACCTGACGGACAGCAGCAATATCTACGCGCCCATGCAGTTTTCGACCTATGTGGCGGCGCAGCAGGGCGACCTGTTCCTGATTTCGCGGGACGAGATGCGCAGAATCACGGCGGACGGCGCGCAGGAAGCGCTGGTGGAGCTGACGGGTTATCTGGATAGCGGCGTGATCGACGCGGGCGGGATGGATTTGAAGAACGGGACGCTCGACCGGGGCGACGGCACGACGGCGGTTTACGCCATCCCCGCCGATACGCTGACGGGGCTTTCGCAATACGGAAACGACCCGAAAAACAGCCTGCTCTGCATCCCGATGTACACGAAGAACGCGGACAGCGCGGCGGCGCTGATTGGGCTGATGCTGGAGAAGCTGGAAGTAGTAGGAAAATGAAATAAAATTTTTCGGCCGAAAAGGGCGGTGCGTGTGGCGCCGCCTTGTTTTTTGCGACTTCGTGCTTTAACGCACGAAATTGACACGGAACACAAGATGCTGTATCATAGCAGGGCTTGCATTACAAAATATGGTATCAATTTGATATAAACAGGGGAGAGAATGAATATGCCGGAGTACATCAAAAAGCGCGACGGGCGGCTCGTGCCCTACGACGAGGCCAAAATTGCCGCCGCCATCGACCGCGCGTTTGTGGCCGCGGAGAGCGGAAAGGGAGAGGACGAGGCCGAACGCCTGGCGAAGATTGTCACCCGCGAGATGAATGCGAAGGAAAACAACGAAACGCCCTCCGTCGAGGATATTCAGGATCAGGTGGAGCGCGTGCTGATTGCCGAGGGATACGCCAAGACGGCGAAGGCATACATCCTCTACCGCGCGGAGCGCAGCCGCACCCGCGAGGCGAAAACCCGCCTGATGCACATCCTGGAGGACATCACGTTCAAGGACGCTTCCGAATCCGACGTGAAGCGCGAGAACGCGAACATCGACGGCGATACCGCGATGGGCACGATGCTCAAATACGGCTCGGAGAGCGCCAAGCAGTTTTACGATATGTACGTGCTCAACCCGAAGCACGCGCGCGCGCACCGCGAGGGCGACATCCACATCCACGACCTCGACTTCCTGACGCTGACGACGACCTGCACCCAGATCGACCTGACGCAGCTGTTCAAGGGCGGTTTTTCGACCGGCCACGGCGTGCTGCGCGAGCCGCAGGACATCGGCAGTTATTCCGCGCTGGCCTGCATTGCCATCCAGAGCAACCAAAACGATCAGCACGGCGGTCAGGCCATCGCCAGCTTTGATTACGACATGGCGCCCGGCGTGGCCAAGACCTACATCAAGGAATACCGCCGCGCGCTCGGCGCCGCGCTGGATCTGCTGCTGAACCACGACGCGGCCGACGACGAGGCAAAGGCCATCATCCGTCAGATTCGAGCCGAGACGGGCGCGACCCCGACGCTCAGGCCGAACAAGGAATTTGACGACGCGCTGCGCGAGCGCCTGACGGCGATGACGGACGAGGCGACCGTCGAGCGCATGATGCACTACGCGACCGAGCGCGGCTACCGCGAGACGGAGCGCCGCACCTATCAGGCGATGGAGGCGTTCATCCACAACCTGAACACGATGCACTCCCGCGCGGGCGCGCAGACGCCGTTCTCCTCCATCAACTACGGCATGGATACCTCGCCCGAGGCGCGCATGGTGATGCGCAACCTGCTGCTGGCGACGGAGAGCGGCTTGGGCAACGGCGAAACGCCGATTTTCCCGATTCAGATTTTCCGCGTCAAGGAGGGCGTGAGCTACAACCCCGGCGACCCGAACTACGACCTGTTCCGGCTGGCGATCCGCGTGAGCGCCAAGCGCCTCTTCCCGAATTTTTCGTTTGTGGATGCGCCGTTCAACCTCCAGTATTACAAGCCCGGCCACCACGAGACGGAAATCGCCTACATGGGCTGCCGCACCCGCGTGATCGGCAACGTGTACGACCCGACGCGCGAGGTCTGCAACCGCCGCGGCAACCTGTCCTTCACGTCGATCAACCTGCCGCGCATCGCCATCGAGAGCAAGGGTGACATCGAGCGGTTTTTCAAGACGCTGGACGAGCGGATGGATCTGGTGTTTGAGCAGCTCGACGAGCGCTTTGAGATTCAGGCGCGCAAGAAGGTGCGCAATTACCCGTTCCTGATGGGCGAGGGTGTTTGGATGGACAGCGAGAAGCTGGGCTGGGACGACGAGGTGCGCGAGGTGCTCAAGCACGGCACGCTGTCCGTCGGCTTCATCGGTCTGGCGGAAACGCTGGTGGCGCTCATCGGCGAGCACCACGGCCAGAGCGAGCGCGCGCAGAAGCTGGGATTGAAGATCATCGGCCACATGCGCGAGCGCTGCGACGCGCGGAGCGCGGAGAAGAAGCTGAATTACACGCTGCTGGCGACCCCGGCGGAAGGGCTTTCCGGCCGGTTTGTGAAGCTCGACCGGAAGCGCTACGGCCAAATCGCGGGCGTGACCGATCGCGAGTATTACACCAACAGCTTCCACATCCCGGTGTATTGCCCGATCAGCGCGTTTGACAAGATCAGGCTGGAAGCGCCGTATCACGCGCTGACGAACGCGGGCCACATCTCCTACATTGAGATGGACGGCGACCCGACCAAGAATCTGGATGCGTTTGAAGCGGTTGTGCGCGCGATGCACGACGCGGGCATCGGCTACGGCTCGATCAACCACCCGGTTGACCGCGACCCGGTCTGCGGCTACAACGGCATTATCGGGGATAGCTGCCCGAAGTGCGGCCGACAGGAGGAAGAGGTGCACTTTGAGCGCATCCGCCGCATCACGGGCTATCTGGTTGGCACGCTTGACCGCTTCAACAACGGCAAGCGCGCGGAGGAGCGCGACCGCGTGAAGCACGGGATGTGAGGGGGGAACTCCTTCCGTCTGCCTACGGCAGACACCTCCCTCGGAGAGGGAGGTCTGATTTGCGCGCTGTCGCATCTTGCGCAAAAAGACGTCTTTCGTCTGCCCTTGTCATGCCAACCTTCGGCGTTTTTCGTCGTCAGATTCCCGCCACAGGCGGTGACGACATCAAACGTCCCTTAAAGAGGGAGGTCTGATTTGCGCGCTGTCGCATTTTGCGCCCCAAAGAGCTCCCTCTTAGAGGGAGCTGGCACGCCGAAAGGCGTGACTGAAGGAGTAAAAAACCATGGAAATTCGCTTAGCAGGGCTTGAACCCGAATCCATCGTCGATGGGCCGGGCTATCGGTTTACGGTGTTCGTGCAGGGCTGCCCGCACAACTGCCCCGGCTGCCACAACCCGCAGACGCACGATTTTTCCGGCGGACACCTCGCTGACACGGACGATGTTATCGCGCATTTGGGCGAAAATCCGCTGGTGCGCGGGCTGACGCTCTCCGGCGGCGAGCCGATGATGCAGCCCGAGCCGCTGTACCTGATCGCCAAAGCGGCGAAGGAAAAAGGCATGAACGTCTGGTGCTACACGGGCTTCACGCTGGAGGAGCTGCTGCGGGAGAACCGCGCGGATCGCATGAGGCTGCTCTCCGCCGTCGATGTGCTGGTGGACGGGCCGTTCCGCTCGCACGAGCGTTCGCTCGACCTGCTGTACCGCGGCAGCAAAAACCAGCGGCTGATCGACATGCCCGCGACGCTGAAAGGCGGGACGATCCGGCTCTATGCGCCGCCGGAATGGTGAGGCTTGCGAAAAGAAGAAATTTACGCGATTAACCCTATTCTTTTGCGGGAATTAGGGTTAATTTTTGTATAAATGCGATGAAATGACTTGTTAAAATTGAATAAGAATGATAAAATAGTCTCAAAGGCGCCAGTCAAGCGCCGATTAAAGCGAGAGAAAACAGGAGGAACACGAAAATGGGTGAGAATACGTCTCGTCGTGAGTTTTTGAAACTGGCCGGCAAGGGTGTGCTGGGCGCGGCTGCGCTGAGCACCGTTCCGGCGATGCTGCCGGCGCTGGCCGAGGGCGTGGAAGCGCCGGCTTGGCCGTGGGCGTATAAGAAGCTGGACAAGGACGCGGTCATGAAGCACGGCTATGAGTGCTTCTACTCGCACGGCGGCTGCTGCGCGGGCGCTGTGGCGGCGGTTGTCGAGCTGCTGGCCGAGGAATACGGCTATCCGTACAACCAGCTGAACGCGCGCATGTTCGCGGACGGCGCGGGCGGATACGGCGCGGCCACGCTGTGCGGCTCTCTGGGCGGCGCGTGCGCGGTTTTCGGCCTGTTCTGCGAGGCGAACGAGGCGCGCGAGCTGCGCGACCAGCTCTACGCCTGGTACAAGGATCATGCGTTCCCGAGCTACCAGCCGGAGATGGAATCCATCACGACGGTTTCCGGCGCGATCGAGTGCGCGGTGTCCGTCGGCAACTACATGAAGGCGACCGGCTACGAGATGGGCGATCCGGGCCGCAAGGCGCGCTGCGCGGCCGTCACGGGCGAGACCGCGGCGAAGGCCGTCGAGCTGCTGAACATTCACTTCGGCTTCGAAGAGGCTCCGGCGGAGGAGCCGAAGGCCGAGGCCGCGCTGGCTGAGAACGAGTACGTCGGCACGGGCGTGAGCGAAATCGGCGGCGAGGTGAAGGTCAAGGTCACGATGGACGGCGACAAGATCGCGAAGATCGACGTGCTGAGCCACAGCGAGACCAGCGGCATCTCCGACCCGGCGTTCGAGCAGATCCCGGCGGCGATCATCGAGAAGCAGAGCGCGGATGTAGACGTGGTTGCGGGCGCGACCAAGACCTCCGAAGCGCTGATTGCGGCGGTGAAGGACGCGCTGGCGCAGGTGAAGTAAACCGACTAAAAAAGGCACCGAATTCAGGTGCCTTTTTTTGTGTGCAATTTTGGCGGAAATCGGCTAAAAAAGTGCGTGTCAAGGTTTGAAAAAAACGGCCGAATTTGGTATACTATAATAGAAATAAAATGTGCGAAAAGAACACGCGCGGGAGGCTGTATGATCCTTCATCTGGGCGACGACGTGAGCGTGCACAGCGCCGATATCGTGGCCATCATTGATTTGACGCAGAGCCAAAACCCCGTGACCGGGGCGATGCTGGCGGAGATCCGCCGCCAGAACCGTATCCTTGCCCGACAGGGCGTCGTCGCCAAGAGCGCAGTGATCTGCGCGGGCGCGAGGCGGGCGGGCGGCATGACGGAAAACGCGCGCGTGTACCTGTCGCCCATTTCCACGGTGACCCTTGCGCAGCGCGCGCATGAGCGAGCCTATCCCGCCGCCGATTCGCTGTTTGAAGCGGCGCAGGAAAGCGAGCAGCCCGAGCTTTGAGGGCCGAGAAACGAGGAGAGTAAATGGAAAACCAAGACATTCAGCAGCTTGACCAGCTTGAACGGCCGGACGGCGCTTACGACGAGAACCAAATTCAGGTTCTCGAAGGGCTTGAGGCCGTGCGCAAGAGGCCGGGCATGTATATCGGCTCGACGGACGAGCGCGGCCTGCACCATCTGGTGTATGAAATCGTGGACAACGCGGTGGACGAGGCACTGGCGGGCTTCTGCAACGAGATCATCATCACGCTGCACAAGGACGGCTCCTGCTCCGTGCAGGACAACGGACGCGGCTTCCCGGTTGGGATTCACCCGAAGATCGGCCGCCCCGCGGTCGAGGTCTGCCTGACGATTCTGCACGCGGGCGGCAAGTTCGGCGGCGGCGGCTACAAGGTCTCCGGCGGTCTGCACGGCGTCGGCGCGTCGGTGGTCAACGCGCTCTCCAAGCACATGCAGGTCAACGTCTATCAGGACGGAAAAATCTACCAGCAGGAGTATGCGCGCGGCAAGGTGCTCTACGATCTCAAGGTGATCGGCGAGACCGAGCGCACCGGCACGACCATCCGCTTCTGGCCGGACGTCAAGAACGAGGATGACCCGAACGGCATTTTCGAGACGGGCGATTTCCAGTACGACGTGCTCAAGACCCGCTTCCGCGAGATGGCGTTCCTCAACCGCGGCATTCGCATCGTCTTCCGCGACGAGCGCCCGGAAGCGCCGAAGGAGAACGTCTTCCACTACGAGGGCGGCATCAGCGAGTTCGTCAAGTTCATCAACAAGAACAAAGAGGTTCTTTTTGCGGAGCCGATTTACATCAGCGGCCTCGTCGGCACGACGAGCGTAGAGGTGGCGATGCAGTATAACGACACCTACTCCGAGAACATCTTCGCGTTCGTCAACAACATCCACACGCCGGACGGCGGCACGCATCTGGCGGGCTTCAACATGGCGCTGACCCGCGTGATCAACGACTACGGCCGCAAGCACAACATCCTCAAGGCCAACGACACGAATCTCTCCGGCGAGGATACGCGCGAGGGCTTGGCGGCGATTGTCTCCGTCAAGCTGGAAGACCCGCAGTTCGAGAGCCAGACCAAATCCAAGCTGGGCAACAGCGAGGTGCGCACCATCGTCAATTCGCTCGTGGGCAAGCAGCTCACCGACTATCTGGAGGAGAACCCGCAGGTTGCCAAGCTGATTCTGGATCGCTGTCTGGCCGCGTCC
>ERZ772820.860-NODE-860-length-26449-cov-4.080586_pt1 | contig 26449 bp, 48 predicted proteins | sample MGYA00511377_ERZ772820 | MGnify/ENA primary metagenome ERZ772820 (study PRJEB29015, sample SAMEA2737684) | human gut metagenome | biome: human gut; feature: human-associated habitat; material: faeces | place: China | collected 2012 ... | reverse complement strand
ACATGGGAGGGGGGTTGATATTTTCGTGACCCCCCATATGCTTTTTATATTATATTTGACCCCATTTATTTCTTTTTTTGTTCGAAACAAAGTCAAAGACAACATGAAAAGTCATTTAATTGTCCTTTCTAATTCATTAGAATGAAAGCAGGAATGATTGAGAAGACACAGTAAAGAAGTTACGTTTGTTCATTTGTAGACTCGGAATTCGAATCTTCTTGAACTTCTTCGACAACCTTAATGTAACGATCAAATGGATCATACTTGATGATCTCATCGATAGCTGACTCAACATCGTCAACATTAGCAGCTTCGTTATTAGATTCAGAAGAATTCGTGATTCGAGCCAAATAAGAACAAGAAGAATAACCTTTGTCCATGTCAAAACGATACCAATCATCGAATTGAGTAATTGGATTGAAAGGATTGTCTTTTGTGGATAGAGCAACAACTCTCATTTAGTCGAAATTCACCTCATTTCAACACATCATTTGATGTAGTTATTGATCGTTGATGTAGAAACACCAAGGGCTTCGGCTATTTCAGCATTGGTGTATCCACTCGCAGACATGGATTTAATCTTCTGAACCTTGGTATCACTCAACTGAGTGGTAGTCTTAGGCATAGCACGAGCCTTAAGGGCATCTTGATCGGTATACCTAAGAATTTGCATGAGTTTACTGTCACTAACGGCACCTGCCTGGATGGCTTCCCATTCCTTATCAGTGATGGTGAACCGAGTTCCTTTACCACTTGCACCGACATCAGCGCGAGCATCGTTAATCGAATTCTGCTTAAGCTTCTTGTACGCCTTCTTTTCGACATAGAGATCCGGATTAGCCTCAACCTTCGCCTTCACAACAGCATTGGCAATGATTTGGGCCTGCCTCTCTTTGGGGGCATTACGGGCAGCCTTATCGATCTTGTCATTAAGACTCTGCACCTCAGAAGAGTACTTTTTGGCAGCTTCAGGAGAACGCTCAAGCTTTTCTGTAGAAAGGTAGGAAAGTCGAGCTCGATTGCCTAGGGCCTTTACTTTGTTGGCGTAGTCCGCATAGGCGTTTTCCTGGGGGGTACCTGACGAGAGGTCGTTCACATCCTTAGTGTAAAGAGTCTGCGATACTTCGATTGTAGCAGGAACAATCTTTCCACTCTTCTTGTCGTAGTAAGTACGACCAGACTCTTTATACTCGACTTCACCTGTCTCAGGATTGATACGACCGGAACCTCTACGCTCAGGCACTCGAACAGTTTGCTTACGACGAGAGAGAAGTGTGGAAGCTCCGCCTGTCTTAAGTTCGCCATTCTCATCATATCGAGTCTGCCACTTCTGCTTCAGCTCTTCGATATGGTTGTCTTTTTCAGACTGTCTGTAGTCCAGCTTATGCTTGACTGCATCGATGACTACCATACTATGCTTAACCGCCATAGCAATCTCTTCAGGAGGTGCATTCTTCAGAGTCATGTCTGTGATCAGGTTAGAAACAATACCCATTTGCTTTTGCTTCTGGGATTCTTTCATCAACCTAACACCAGTCTTACCTTCTGTCGAGTAAGCAGCTTTGGGATCAAAGCCTTCCAATTCCTTTAACGGACGACTTGTCTTGACTTTAACCTTATCGTTGACAGGAATGACAGTTACTGAATCACCATCGAAGTCTGCGCCCGACAAACGTTCTGCAACCTTGGAGTTGATACCAACTGCATCAATTGCATTACCTAGTGCTTTCTTAGCAGTGGGGTTCTTATTATTGACAACCAGCTCAGGGATCTCGAATGTTCCACCATGAGGATAACGAATCAGCACAACGCGTTCACCATTCTTATAGTTCGGAGCATAGACCTCATTGTCTTTGAGTTCATCGATCGGCAAGATGACTTGGTTCTTCTGTCTCGGAAGAGCAGCGGCCTTCAGATGTACAGCGGCAGAGTCACAAGAGTTTGCAAAATCGAGAAGAAGCTTTCTCTTAATCGTAGGATTTGTGTAATCCATGATCTCTTGATACTGATCATCAAGATCAGCATAAGTAAGATTGAGCTGTCTCTTAATCAAAGACATCGGCTGTTTGGAAAGAAACTGGGAAGACAAGTTGATCGATTGATCTTGCCAGTCGCCTTCTTCTTTCAATTTATTAATCGCAGAGAGATGTTCTTTACCATCTTTCCCGATGTAATGAGACTGACCATTGGCTTTGATGGTTGCACCAAAAGGATTGTCAGGATCATCCTGAATCTTCTTAAGCACGTCCATCTTGCTTTTGTTGGAGCTCTTATTGGTGTTAAAAACAATGTCATAGCCTTCAGGAATATTATCCGAATACATTGCCATGCCTTTCAGATAATGGGTTCCATCAACCATGATACGAACCTGAGCATAATGAGACTGCCCAAGATTCAGGTCTTCTACACCAGGACGGATCTCTATGACACCATCTTTCGATGTACCACCTTGATCGCCATAGTTGATCTTGATTCGATCAGACGCAATGCTTGCCGGATACTCACGCTTGAAGTAATTGAATCCACCATCTTCTGAATGGTAGTCTTTTACCTGTTGAATATCATCACGATTTCTATAGACATCACCGATCGTCGTTCCGGGCTCACAAAGAACTTTGATCGTCGTTTGTTTGCCAGGGTTCGTTACCTGAGGGACACCCACACCGTGAACTTCATATCCTTCAAGCTCCAGCATCGTGAGTGCCTCATTCAGCTTACCAGCAGAAACGCCGAGTTCTCGCTCAACACCAGCACCAACATCCAAATAGGGTTTGGACTTAAGTTCTTCTTTCAGAACTTCAGCCGTGCTGATGGCCTGATTAGCACGAGCACCAACTTTCTCATCCAACAGAGTACGAATTGATGAGTCATTCTTGTAACCCATAATATCCGTGATCTCTTGAAGAGACTTGCCTTCTGCTCGAAGTTGTTTTGCTCGCTCGGCTTCTGCTCGACGTTGTTCATGTTGAGAGAGCTGATAGAAAGCACGATAATCCGTAGAGCTCATATTGAACTCTTTACGAATATTATCGCCAGACGGATCCCATCCCTGTGCTCGAAGCTCATCCACACGCTTCAGAAATGCTTTCTCTGCATCCAGAATTGTAGGCTTTTCACCACGAGCTAGCATAGCATCTGCTGTTCCCTGGAACCAAGGTTCATGCTGATAAGGAATTTCACCAGAACCCCATTTATAGCGCCCAGATCTTCGCTTAACGCCATAATGGGCTAGAATTTCAGCCTCAATGGAGGCATCCCCGTCAAGAATAGGATCTCCGACAACGGGATCATAAATATCCATGGTTAGCCTCCCTGTTTATCGAGTTTTCGAAGTTGCTTGTCAAACCTCACGATGAGATTCATGATTGCGCGAATATCATTTGGATCAGGCACACAAATCTGACAGTCGTCATTCTGATAGATTCGAAGTTCTATCCCGATATCAAACGGACTCACGTCATACTCCAAACAGAAAAGAGCAGCATATATCATGAGCTGTTCCATATGAGTCGGAGTAACACCCGTTTTCAAATCGTGAATTCGCAGAAAGTCATCACGAAATGAGATTGCATCCGCGGTCCCAAAGCAATATTCCGAATAGTACAGAACTTGTTCTGGTGTCATGCGGAATCCGATAGCATCGTTGACATAAAGATTCAAAGTCTTCTTTGATCTTGCCAACTTTTGATTTAACTTGATACACAGCGCCGCAAACTCGTGAAGCTTCGTACCTTCTTCAGAAGCGCGATAGTTAAAGAAACTATTCGCTAACTTCTCATCGTTGTAGTTGAGCCAATGGTACTTGCTTGCTCCGAGGAATGCGTGCTGTCCTGCGAGTTTTGAATGATCGTTGAAGATCATGCAGTACCTCCTCTTTGTTCTCCGGTGAGATAAAGGCCGCAAAAGACATCTTATTGAGAAAGGTCACCCAATAGTCCTGATTCGGACGATGCGCTGCGCGTGCCCCTCTTTTACACTCGAGCGCTGCCCAATGCTTGCCGTAAAGAACTAAGAGATCAGGAAATCCTTGTATGTAGGTTTCGACCTTGAAAGCAAGTGCTCCAGGAAACCGAGTCATGATTTCCTTGATCAGTTTTGCTTGAAAGTCTCTTTCCTTTGCCAAGTGAGTTCCTCCTCTCTTAAAACTTTAAAGAGTCTGAATGGTGTGTGTCTTACTTAAATCAGACACATTTCCCTTCTCCTCCCATTAAATACCATGTTTTTTTCGCGCGGAAAGATCCTTCCGCTTCCTTTCGACCAAAATATCAACAAAAAGTATGCGGAATGATTGTTCCTAAAAGTTCAAAAAATATTTTTTCGCCTATATTACTATATATGTTTAAAACTCCTACGTGTAATTGAAAAAAAAATTAAAATTTAAACTTTTCGGAACGAAGTTTCCGCATGCAAAAAACCCCGAAACCCCTGATATTACTGGGTTTTTTGGACCTTCGCTCGACAAAAAAGTCGGGGCAAACTATTCCTATTTTTAAGGCACAACTATTCCTCAAAAATGGCCACTTTTTTCGCTGGACCGATTTTTCAACTTTTGAGAGAAAAAACAGCTTAAAATAGAGGAATAGTTATTCCTTAAATTTCGGAATAGTTGTTCCGCATATTTTAGGCATGATCATGCCGTCCGAAACAGTCCATAAATGGCCCACAAACAGCTTCTAAACAGCACGAAAAATCGACAAAAAAGAAGAGGGCGTGATTTCTCAGCGTCCCCCTCTTTTCTCTACTCAGCGACGAGTCATCAAATCGGTCGGATCAATTCCCAGCACTCGACAGCAACGAAGCCCATCAAAGAAATTTGGGATGGTGATTCCATGCTCCCAATTTCGAAGAGCACGAGCGCTTACCACCAAACGCTCCGCCAGCTTTGCCTGAGACCAGCCCAGCTTCATTCGACGACTACAAATCAGTTGACCAAAGTCTTTCGAACTAATCATCATTATCCTCCTTCACAACGATCTCCTTACCCAAAACCTTCGCAAGTTTCAGGATATTTCCGATGCGCGGGAGGTAATGTCCGGCCTCATAATTACCAATGGAGCCCTTTGGAACGCCCGAAATCTCGGCCAATTCGCGCTGTGTCATGCCTCTTTCCTCTCGTCGCCGAGCTAAATTATCCCCAAATTTACTCATTTTTCACCTCGATTGGCTTGGTAATGCAGATGGCATTGGATAAATCTTGGCGAACATAAGCCGTTTGGTCACTTCCATTTGCCAAATCTATGCCTGCAATCGCATTTTTATAGGCTTCCTTGTTCGCTTTAAGGAGCATTCGAGTCGTTTTTCGAAGACCACGACGAAAAGCCTTATAGTGATCAAAATTGAACGGCATTCCAATCAAATCAATGTCATTATGCATCCGTTTAATCATTCGTGACTCTCTTCTCTGAAATTTATTCATTTTTCACCTCGATTGACTGGGCAACGCAGACGGTATTGAATAAATCCTGGCGCACATAGTCGTTGACGGCCTTCGACAGGGCCTCTTTATGCGCTTTTTTGTTTCTTTTCGTCAAGAGGCGAGCCATTTTTCGAAAATTTCGCCTTACAATTTTGTATTTTGCATCCATTTGATATCGAATTGGATAATATGCAATCATTCTATGGATGTCTCGAGACTCTTTTCTCTGGAATTTGTTCATTTTTCACCTCTTTCCGATATTGGCGACGAATTTTCTTGAAATACTGCGTTTCGATTGTCCTTTCGTTAAACCTTTTACCCGATATAATATATCGAGCCTCTGCTTTTAAGATGCGAAACGTCCGTTCCCTACGTTTTTCAAATGAATTATTTATGATTCTACGGACGGCTTTCGACTCTTTTCTCTGAAATCGGTTCATATCAGTGTCTTCCAAGCCACCGACAGAGCTTGTAGATCAGCCAGAAGGGACCAAACAGCAGCAAACAAATGAAATCTTTCATGATAAAACCTCCAAAATATCAAAAATACGGGTTGTTAAATCCAACCAAAGAGAAGGGAAACGACCAAAATGACGAGACCATTGAAGAAGAAGCCCATTTCAAGGAGTAATTTCTCGTAATAAATCGGCTCAGTCTTCTCATCGGAGTTCGCAAATTGGTCGAAATGGTATGCAATGCATAAAAAGGAGAGGATCAGATTGCCAATTAAGAAGTATTTGATCATTCGGTTACCTCTTTGATATGCATATGGACGATTTTCTTTGTATTGATGACCGTGTATTCATTTTCTGAGTCCTCAAATACTGGATAGGGAACCCCACAGATCTGCTGAATAACATTTGTCACCTGCTGATCAGGACTCGTTTTCGGCATATCGGCAGCATAACGCTTATCGCCTTCTAATGTAATTTCAACATGCCAATAAGTCAACTTAACTCACCTCCGAAGTATAAGAAATAGCGAGCTTTGTTGAAATCAACAAGCTTGGACTTCATTTTTTTCAGTTCATGGGAATTGGATGTCCAAACCTCCATTTGAGTTTTGACGAGCTCACTACTAGCAAGCTCGGGATAAGCAGCCGCAACAAGCGCGACGGCGCCATCCGACATCTGTACATAAGTGATTTGCTCATGCTCGCAATAGGCCTTAACCGCCGCATCAATGGACTGCTCGATTTGTGCATTCTGGTTTTCATAGATTTCGATTTTCTCTCGGATGCCGAATCCGGACGCGACAGTGATGATGTTCCAAAGGGTCCAGAGGCCAAATACAATGGCGAAGATTGCTCCCAGAACGCCAGGAACGACGGCGAGAAAACCGAATTTGTTCGTGGAACCGTCTATGAATTCCGCTAAGAGAACAAAGCCCAGAGCGATAGCTAATAACAAAGTGATCATATGTTACTCCTTTCTTTCACGGCTGGCCTCATGTGTGAAGCCGTCCGGATACCGATTTTTCAGTTTCTGCAAATTGAGCTTAGCGATGGTGTCCACACTGATTCCGAGTTCATTACAAAGCTCGGTGAGATACCAGAGAACGTCGCCTGCTTCCAGTAAAAGCGCCTCGGCCGTGGAACATAGCCTTTTTGACGATTTCCTGGCATTCTCCAGCCTCTCCGTTAAGCCCCATAACAGCCTCTAGAAGCCTCTTAGAGCACACTTTAACCGGGGCGCCTTCGGAACTTACGCCATAGATCTCCTCTTCACCAGCAAGTGTTGAGAAGGCCGGTAGAGGGCCTAAATAGGCCATGGCTTTATGCCGGTACTCCATCATGTCCATAACGTTACTCCTTTCGATTCCACGTTGGTGGATTTGGCTGTTTCTTGGTTGTTTTTTGCTCCGGGAATGCCACGATGTAGCCCTCGGCAATGGCTTCCTTCGTTCGTGCTTCGGCCCAATTACGAGCTTCTGCATAATTTTGGAATACCGGGGTCGCGCTAAGTTGATTCCACTTATCGATCATCAAATATCGATGAGTATTAGAATCCCAAACAAATCGGCATCCTTCATCCATTCCAGCAACAAATATCTTACACTCGTGAGTAAAGTCAGCCTCAATACGAGTAACCAGTTTGGAGTGGACGTAAATGAGTTTCCGTCGTTCAGAAGGAGGATATAAACGCACCTCATTGACGAGGAATACGCGACTCATAATGTCCATTGCTTGTTCTCCTCGTCGAAAATCTTTCGAACCAGCTCATCGGTCAGGTGTTGCGCCTGCAGATGGAATACTGCAGTATTCAGTTCCTCGATAGTCGGCGATGGCTCATACCGCTTACAATGAAGTGGTCGCATCTGAATTCCGAGTTCCGGAATATTGTACCGAGCCGTTTCCTCGATACAATGTTTGTACATCTCTTTCGTCATCCCACGGAATGGGCATTCGAATCGACAAAGATCCTGATGAGCACAGGTGTCACAGTCGCAAACGGCCCGATCGATAGCTTCTTTGATGGAAAGATCAGCTTCCTTCACTGCTTTCTCCACCTTTTCCAGCCGGAATCCATGCGGACGAGCTTTCTCTATTCCAGGGATTTCCTTATTCCAGCACTTAGTGCATACTTCATTGCTAGGTATACTCCCGTTTTTACAACAATTAGCCAAGCAAGCTTCCGAAGCAATGGTTCTATCTACCTCGATAAGCTTATTATAGCAATTGGGACAGCCCGAAATTCCACCGAAGGCATCATCGTTCGCAACATTCTCACCATAGTTTTCAATTACAAATTCTCGACGAGTCATCGTTATTCTCCTTTCTTATTGTCTGCCTTTTTTAGCAGAATATACTGGTTTTCATATTCGCAGTCGGTGACAATCCCGCGTCTTGCTTTGTTCATGGATTCCTCATCCCAGTAGATCGTGAAATCGATTTCGGGATACTCCTTTTCGAGGGCCCAATCTTTCGGAAGCTTTCGAATGGACTTCTTTTCCGGATCGTAGAAAAAGATATACTCCAGATTCAAAGTCTCATCCTTTGCAACCACTCGGATTTCAGCATTGGCCCGCATTAATGCAACGATGACGAAATTCCCAACTACCAGGAGATCGGTGTTTTGAGAAAAATTCACTCGAACAAATGTCCAAAACTGTCCGCCAACGACCGGCATGGGGACTTCATCGTTCGGCTGCTGGGGAATCGGTGCGTTCCAGCACTCTTCACACGTCGTCATCGTTGCTTTACAACGGCATCTTCCATAATACATCGAACCGCACGATGAATCAAGTGCAACCAGATCTTTGAACATTCCCGGACAACCGCTGATCAATTTGGCATGAACGCCTCCAATCGCTTGCGGGTGGTTTTTCTTTACAAATTCACGACGAGTCATGGTTTCTTTCCTTTCTTCCTTAACATTCAGCTTCATATTCCAGCATTTTTCGCACATATGGAGCGGGCTCTCTTCATGACATGTCTTGCATGGCCAATTGACAAGTATACCCGGATCCATTCTTGTGAGCTCACGATACCAATTAGGGCAGCCAATCACGCCACCACGGGCTTTATCGCTAACGTATGCCGGAAGGTTCTTTTCGATCCATTCTTTCCTTGTCATAGGAATTCCTCCTGCTCGACATCGCCGCCGGCAACCGTGACCGACCGCATGACTTTCCCGGTCTCCTCATCGTAGTAAAGAGAATCGAGAATATAATCGATCTGGGATTGCACGTCCGGATCAGTCATCCTCAGCACTTCATAGCCCTCCAGGCCAACGGTCTTCCGAAGCTTCCCCAAAACTCCAGCAGTCCACTGTCTGAATTTACGAGCCTCCAGCTTGCGAGAAGCGAAGAGCGCTTCATAGATGCCGGATTCGTTTACTGCCAGCATCCAGTGAGTCTTCCAATCGCCACGCTTTCGTCCCAGATCCTTTCCAATCATGTCTTTTGTAAGACCAACTGCCGCTTCATGCCGATCCAAAGTCGGTTCTACCGATGTTGAATCCGATTTTTCAACAAGGATTCTCTCGATACATTCGGTTGGGATTCTTTCTGCTACGTCTTTCGTTTGAAGACGAAGTGCATCACAAATATCCTTAAGAACTGCATACCAGTCCCCATCGAGATTCACGAAACGGATATCATACCCATTCCAATTTTCAATTCTAGTTTCCATCGTTACTCCTTTCTAAAAAGAAAAGAGCCCTAGTTTCCTAGAGCTCAATTCCCATATCAACAATTGATTTCTGTTCCGTCATCCATGATTGCAACTTTCTGCATATCGACCTTCTTCGGAAACGATACCTCATCGCAAACAGGGCAGTTGAAATAGTCAAAGGGATTTCGCGGATGACGACCTTTTGCTCTTAAATCATCCTTATTTGGACGATAATCGAACAACCAGTCATTATCCACCTTTTCCTCTTCCGTCATTTCAAACAAACTCCTGCATCTCATGCATCTAAACCGATATACGATCTTTGCTTTTTGCTGCAATGTTTTCATAACAAAACCTCCTTTATTGTTGTTCCACTAAAGAGGTTGTTTATTTCGCGTCTCCCATCGATTCTTTGCTCGTCCTTGGAATATAAATAGACGGCTTATCAGAACGACCCGTAATACCCTCTAAAATATCATAGGCCATACTGCAGTATATCCGACACTCATCCAGCAAACCCGCATCTAAATAAATCTGAGCAAGGTTGTTCCAAAATAGAACATCATTCAATGCTCGGCCGATGGCATCGTTGCACCGTACCTGTGCTCGAAGGTTTTTGACATATGCGAGGCTATGCTCTGCCTCACGGTCGAGTTTCTTGTCCTCCTCATACCAGTAAAGGTAGCAACCAATTACGGTTAAGAGACCTACACCGAGAATAATCCCAAGCATGATTAATAGAACGTCCATCTCAATCCTCCTTTGCCTTTAAGATCGCAGCAAGACGTTCACCATGCTTTTTCCGCAGCGTATACCACTTTCTCTTACCGATCTCCTGCCATTTGCCATCGACCTCTTCGAAATAGGCATCTACACCAACTTTTCTTCCGGTTTCCGGATCAGCAAAATCGATGATATGCTGCGCGTCATAATCGCCGTGTGCGGGGTCAGTCAGAATCTCCTCTACGCGGACATGAATCGTAACGGGGTTATATGGGAATTGAATGGGGAACTTCTCATCCAAGTAGGTTGAGAGAAAACCGTTGTGCCAAGGAATATTCGGATGATCAGGCGCCTCAAATACCCAGCGATTGCAATCTGAATAGACGTTCCCATTCTCAGTTACTCTACAACAAAGAGAAGGATATCGATTATTGTAAAGCATACCGAAACTATCTGGGATGATATTGCTAGACGCCCACTCTTCCGGATGTTCATCATAGGAATTGAGATTCTTCAAAGGCTTGCCTTCGGCTAAACGATTGAATATCTGACGCGTCAACCCCCAGCTCATACCTGAATGCCCATCCGCTGCCATGGTTTCATAGGCTCGCAAAGCAGAGCGATAGCATTCGACAACGTAATCCAAGAAGGAATAGTCGTTTTCTTCGACTGCGCTGTTTCGCTCACACTCGATGGCGTATTCGACCTCTTCGCGAACACGTTTTGTCATCCCGCCAACATCTTTTTCGAATTTCCAAGTTCGAACAAAGGCAGCCCAGGCTTTCTTAAAACGAGCGATAACGTCTTTCATCATGTTTCCTCCTTTTCTCTTAAGGCTGCGCCAAGATTTTCCCTTAAGGCTGAGCTAAGAACAGCTGCCGCATCTCTACGATAATTTCTACACTCGATTCTGATGATGTAGCGATCCGGATCCCATGTCGGAGCGATCTTGGCAAAATCATTTTTCAGATTTTCGAACTCCGTTTTATATCTGCATACGTCTTTGTGAATACAGTTTTCACACATAGTTATTCCTCCTTAATACTCTCTAGCAGTTCTTCCTTGGTCATGGTGATTAGCTCAGAATACGGGAGTGTCTTGACCCAGTTACAGAAGTCCTCACGCCATTCGTCCTGCTTATGATGGTTGCGGGAATGATACATGTAGCGGAGAGTTGCATAGTTGAGATCCATCGTGGACTTCTGTTGATAGCTGGAGGGGAGAAGAGGAGGCTCCCAGTCACACTGGACGTGGATCATGCGCATAAATTTACTGCGATCAGAGCCTGTCGCTACAAGCTTTTTCATGAGGGTGAGGTCGTTGGGGCCGATATCCCATATAGGCATACCCGTCGCATAAATAAATTCGCCATGCCATCCGCTATCACTTTTCTCCCAACTCTCAAGCGGATTCCGCATTCCTCTGATGGCTGCCTCCCAGCCGAAGACTTCCGTATTGGTTACTTTAAGCATCGTTATTCCTCTCTTTTCATTTCCTCCACCATAAATGCAATGGCGGTTTTTAAGTTTTCATCCGTCGGTCTCTTATTGGAATGAATCCGAACCCCTTGCGTTTGATCCCCTTTACGAAGAGTTAAATAGATATACCCGAAGCTTCGTTCAATACAGAGTTTGCAGTCACTTGGAATCATATCCAAGAGAGCCGTATCAAGATTAGTGAGTCCCATATTTCTTATCCTTTCTTGGCCGTCCTCTGGGTCGAAATTCTTTCTTCCCTTGATAATATTCAGGAATATCATAATAGCGAGAAAAAAGAAGACGAATTCGATCAATTCGCGCCGTGATACATGAAGTACGACATCCCTCTTCTTTCGCAATCTGAACATTACCCTTCCCTTCCAGCATCTTCTCAAAGGTTCTTCTCTGACAGGGCGTAAGTGTTTTGGCGAATTTGGATAAATCGTCATACCAACCTTGATCTGGTCGATTACGATTATCCGGAATCGTTTCTAAATAGGTTCGTCTATCTCCTTCCTCATTCAAAGGAGAATCGATTGGTATACAGCTCATGACGGATCGCTGCTTCCTATTCATATAGATGAATTCATGACTGATGTAGCCTCGAATGATATTTACGGCATAGGTGCTGAACGACAGATCAGGATGTTCGTCGTAAGTAGAAGCCGCTTGAATGAGACCAAGGCATCCGATTTGGAAGAAATCTTTTTCATTGTCTGGCGTAAAACTACGCGGATAATAGGTCCGCATCGTGTACCAAACAAGATTTAGATTCTCCTCGATGAGTTTGTCTCGTTCGGGCCCGGTCATTTAAGGTTCCTCCCATTTCATCATTTCCTTCTCCTTTACTTCAATTCGATGAATTCAAATTGGTCATAAACGTTCGGATAGAAGATACCGACCCAAAAATCATCCTGCGCCTCGCGATAGTATGCAAGATCTTCATTCCATTCCTGAATATCTTCCATAAGATCTCGCTTACCAAGGTCGTTATCATTGTCGTAGATATCATTTTCATACTGATACACCAGCATGTCATATCGCATCTGATTCTCTGCAACGTATGCATCGACATTGGTGTTTCTACTGATGATATCAATCAGCATCACCATGGTCACAATGAAACTTATCAAAGCGATCGCAAGAAACAGCCACGAATACTTATAGAAATGTTTTTCTACATAAACGGCCAACCCGAGACAAATGATGACCAATAATACACATAACCAAAAGATCATATTCCTTCTCCTTTACTTAAGACTCTGAATGGCTTGAACGACGTAATCGACAGCGTTCTTTAAAGCGTCAACCGTCCAGGTGGCATTTTCATAGGTAGCTTGCTTAGCAATCATCATTTCAATGAGTGTGTCTTTAGACGGAACAAATACCAAGAACAAGGCCGCAACGACACACACACCGATTCCGACTTTCAGTGCCTTTGTGAAGAATCGAACAGCTTTTCTTTCGTCATCACTTATGCTGGGATAGTCTTGAATCAATTTTACATTTACCGGAATGACGATCAGTGACACACCAACGACGATGATAGCCACGATGAATGCTGCGAGCATAAAACCACGCATGGAATTAACAACGCCCAGCCAATAGAACCAGCTTGGATTAATAATGTAGTTCATATTTCTTCTCCTTTACAGATGATCGCAGATATAGCGAAGAATATCATTTGCTTCGGTAAGCCACGCAATAGAATCCTCGATAGCATCCTTTGCACAACCGATTGTACGCTCATTAGAATTACCATCAGTCGGAGACGGACCAAAGAGATTATCTCGAATCTGATAGCTGAAGCTTCGGTTTTCTTTTATGAGGTCACTCAGACGAGCGAGAAGGTCGTGGATGCCGGGTTCCTGAGTCGGCATGTTGCACTTAACATTTGCCGCATTTACCGCGTTTTCCATATTTGCTCTGAACATCGTGCTATCCATCATTTTTGTTCTCCTTATTAGTTATTTTATCGGTTTAATCTTCGTCTTCTTCATGAATCTCGCCGTCCATAGCAGTTCGACACTGCTGTCGATTTCGACATTCCATGAACATGTATCGTGACTTACAAGGCATTGGCCCGTCTAGTCCGCTGTCCACCAGACACATGCGAACAATGGGTGCGAAATTATCGCAATTGCGACACTCTATAAATGGTGTCACACAAGGAACAAATGTTAAGACTGACATGGTAATTTCTTGGTCAGGTACTTCTCAATGGAAGCACAACGTTTGTGGTAGCGACAACGGACAATTCCATCCGTCCGAATCGGTTCCGTATTGCAGTCGTGATAGAGTTTGTCACCAGGCGTGAAGACCGGCTCAAACCCATCACAGTCATTGCAATAGTCATGAATATCCAGTTTGATCATGTCTCGAGAACCCCCTCAATTTGTGCAGCAATCTCTTCCGGAGAATAAACTTCTGTGCGAATGATCATATTCGGGGCGACGAGTGCCGGATCAAAGAATGCACTGCTATCGTTTACGATCCGCCTATCGATCTCATCCTGAGAGCGACCTTGCTTGGTCATACGTTGCGCTGCAGAAATCCAACCGCAATCCAACCAGATAACAACGACTTGCTTTGGCCCAAAGTAATGAGAGCGGAAGAATGCGACACCATCCGGATCAATGATGTAAATATCATTCTCATTGACCTGCTGCGTTGTTGCCCAGTAGTGATGCTTATCGAAGTAGGTGTACGCCACAATATCTCTCGAGCGAGAGACTTTCTCGTAGAACATGTTGTTGACGAAAATATGGCCTTCTTCCTGTTCAAAGCGTTTCGGACGCGTTGTGTAGGACGGAAGTATGGACCGTCCGTACTGGCGACTGAGAATATCCGCCACCGTAGACTTGCCTGAGCCGGAACGACCGACTAAAAGAATGATTTTATCGTGTTTCATAGTTCTTTTCGAGCTCCTTTGCGTAATTATCAGCAGATTCCTTACTATAATCGAAGGACTCTTTGTCACGATGACTCACAAAATAGAGAATATTCTTAATAGGTTCCTTGCATTGTGGGCAATAAGGTGGATCAAACTCTGGACCAAAGGGTGGTTCTTTTGCTGTCGTTCCATGAAGCTTCTCAAATGTATATCCACAGTTCCCACAATGTGGACGAAAGATTATGGTCATGTCCTATTCCTCCTGTTCCATTGTGATAAAAGTCCCATATTCATGGAAACCCGGATCTCCAAGTACTTTTCCTTCAAGAAGTGCCAAAACTTCTTCCTTGGTCAAAATGAACGTATGATTGCCATAACAGGACATACACCTTTTCTTGTCCGTGTCATTTTTGATGATCAGCATCTGAATTCTCCTTTCATAGATTTAACCCCTTCGCATACTGATCACTAAATGACTTTGAATAGTTGAAGATGAGCCCATCGTTATATTCTGTGAAATATATAATCCCCTCAATTGGCTCATGGCATTTCGGGCAATGCGATGGCTCAAACACTGTATTGCGACAAGATCCATCTTGGAATGTCACGCCATGTAATTCTTGAAATTCATAGCCGCAGTTATTGCAGCATGGACGAAATACAACTTTCATGACCGATTCCTCCTTTTCGATGCCTTAGCCATTTTCGTCTTCTTGCGAAGATGCTTCTTATGATTTGCTTCGACTTTGTCCAGTCCGCAAACACGAGCTCGTCCTTCACCAGTGATGAGATTCGGTTTTGTGATAGGCGGAGCATCCTTGTCGATTGAGAATCCATAGCACCATCCAAACATTTTTTCAAAAACCTCCTTTAAAATATCCAACCGCAATCCAACCAGAAAAGGAATAGACCTTGTTTGGTCTATCCCCTTCGGTTGTAACTGGGTTACTTGAACTTCAGAATTTTGTTGAACACGTTCTTAACCGTGGTCGTTTTGAAGACGCCATCCATTTCGAACTTCATGCCCTTCACGAATGCCCAGATGCTCGTTCCAGTTCCGAGCAACAAACCGCCGATCTCAATGCCAGACTTGACTCGATCCTGCTTCTTCTGATACGCGAACTTCTCCTGCTCGAATTCGAATCGGCGTTCATTCCGAACGACCTCTTCGTCTTCTGCAAGAGCCTTTCTCTTATCAGAGTCCGCTTCCTGAGCAAGCTTGTACAGAGTATCAAGCTCATTTATTGCCTTTCCCATCTCCGAGCTTCCCGGATCAAGGGTCTTCATCTTCTTTAGATGCTCCTCAATCTGATCTTCCAGTAAATTACGTTTATCCTCCATAATTTCTCTCCTTTCAAATATTAGAGTTACCTCCATTAAGGAGTTTGTTTATTTTGCGTGTCCTCTTTGGAAGGGTCAATTTGATTGATGCAGAAGAGAGCGAATTTGGATTTGCAAATATCTTTTGGATGCTTGTCCAGTCCGAGCGACATGTAGACCTGCCCATCATCCGGGTCAATCGTCACATTCAGGAATCCGGAATAGAATTTCTGGAATAGACCATTTGCAACCACCTTAGAGCAGACAGTAAATCCGATTGCCATGCCCAGAATGGCGACGATGATGTTGACAATAATCTGACTCATCCAACCCAACCTCCTGCCCAAACGATCGTGAGTACGAAGGTTATGATAGCTAAAATAAATCCTGCGAAATCGAACATCAAACATACAGGATCATCTTTGGTCGACATGCGGAAAATAACCGACATAAGACAGCATAGTGCCACTATGAAAATTAGGATTTGAATGAAGTTATAGAGCATTTTTTGTTCTCCTTTCAAAGAACCGACCTTCGTTAAAGGTCTTCTTTTTCGCTAGAGCTTGGGAAATTGCTAAATCAATTCCAGCTCTGGATTTAAGGTGATAGTAATATAGGTCCCGGAAAGGTGTGTTGAGTCGGTCAATCCGACCTCGCGCCTGTTCGAGAACTTTATAAGAGTAGGTTTGAGAGTAGAATACAATTGTGTCCGTCTTGATACAATTCCAGCCTTCGCATCCAGCAGTATATTGTACCAAGTAGACCCAGGAGCTGCTTTCTGGTATGGGCTGGTGCTTATGCCCGTTCCATTCAGCGGTATCACAAAACTCCACATTTTCAAATAGTCCTTTCAGAATATCAAGCTCGTAATCGAAGCTGTAGAAGATAATCATTCGTGGATGATCCTCAAAGAGCTCCAATACCGCAATTTGACGGGATACATCAGAGTTTACAAGCTTCCGCACTGCAAAACAGACTTCCGAAGCAGACTTCATCGGCTCATTTTTCTCATAATTCCAACGATTTTTCCAAATATCATGGTATGCGACTGTGTCATAGGAGACGTGAATATCCTGGTTATGACGTACGGTTTCGCGTTCAAAATCCATCGGAATGAGTAAATGGTTCCGAAGTCGGATGAGTCGACCCTCATTCACGTAGCGATCGATCTGCGGAAAGTCAACGTGGTGATTATAGACGACATGATTATTTCGAAATTCTGTAATGTTTCGGAAATATCCATTGGCGATAAACACCTGAGCATAGTCTGTCCATTGATCGCCAGCAGTTGCCGTGAGTAATATCCACTCATTCCGTTTAACGATCTTTTGAAATGACTTTGTCCAGGCTCCGGTTCCGACCAATCGTTGTTCATCGAATATAAAAAAGGCATCGCTCACGGTTTCATACTTATGTATGTTGTTCCACGAATCGATGACGATCTTATTCTTATATCGACTAACTTCTGGATCGGTCGACATTAAAAAATACGGAAACTCTGCCTCCCATTCACATGTATCTCGCTTTTTGGCAGTCGTGATAATGTAAAGATCTTTCGGATTTTTCATCCCGGGATCTTTTTCCTTTTCCAATTGCCCGCCATTACGAATATAATAGTATGCAATGGATGTTCTGGATTTACCACTACCAACACCGCCATTGAGGATGCATCCGTTGAACATCTTTCCGATTGCCTCGAGCTGATAATCGGTTAGATTTCCTCGAATCATTTTTCGATAATCATCACTCGAAGATTTTCTGGGAGTTCGTAGCCAATATAACCGGCATTATCACAACACACGAGATACTTACTGCCTAGATATGAAGCAACTCCGAATTCAGAAAGGATGATTCGAGGGTCCTTCTCCTTCATGCGACAGGAAATGCAGGTAGATCGACTCGGCGGAATGCAGGAAGACTCTGACGCTTTCTCGAGTTGATACGGACAATTGGCACAGAAGCCATCATCATTGACCCTAATCGCTCGGATGATCATAGCCTACCCTCCAATTCAGGAATTCTCTTCATCAGGGTGGTGTTGAAACCACCTTTCTTCAGAATCCGACGTCCGTAATCGCGTTCGAATAGTTCCGCAATGCGATCAAATTTCTGGCACTGCTGCTTGCAAATGCCGATAACTGCCGAATCAGCATGGGACTTCGAATTCCCAATCAGCTGGATCGTCTCGTTATAGAGTTCCGCCACCAGTTCCTGAATCTTGTCGACTTTCTTGTTCTTCAGTTCGGTGAAAATGATGCCCTGATACTTCTCGTAGTATTCTTTTGCTTTCATACGGCTCGCTCCTTAAAGAATGTGCATGCATAGCATTCCGGGATTCGACTTCCTTCGACGATAAGTCCCGTTTTCTCGCACTTATAGGTTGTGATGCCGGCTTTGTAGTTTTTCAGTTCATTGGCGTACTCACAGTTACGGCAACGGTGCGGATAAGACAGATAATCGCTTTGCATTACTTTGCCTCCTCATAATTGACCGGTTTGTGACTGTCCGTGTTCCAGGGCTGGTTCAGACAATCGTTACAGGGATCTTTCGATTCCTTTCTCGGAGCATACTTACAACTACAGCAAAAGTAATTGAAGTAAACCTCCTTCTTGTTCTCAGCCATATGCGCTTCCTCCTTTTTAAAAATATGGATGGTGCTCCCTCGGGGATTCGAACCCGGGACCGTTCGGTTATGAGCCGACTGCTCTAACCAGCTGAGCTAAGGGAGCGTAAAAAGGAGAGACCCAGAATATCCAGATCTCTCCTCTATGAGATTACATATACAACAATACGTAAACCCACATTCCAGCCAGAATCGTACAGATCAGTCCCGTTATCAGGAATTCTGCCACTCTGTCTAAAAACTCAGTTAACCATTTCATATATTCACCTCCATTATAGGAGTTGTAAATATCGCGAAGAACGAAGAGACCTAGTTCGGTCTCAACGTCCTGTTGCGAGCATAATTGCGTCCATGTTAAACCAACACACAAGTGCTAGCCCAAGTATACCAAGGAGGCTGTTTATTTCGCGGGGTTAGCCCTCGACAACGCTCTGAATACGGAGCTTCCAAAGGCGGCGAGGGGCCGTCCCAATAGCCTGATGGATCTTACGAGCCGTAGCGCCGACCTTCTCGATCTGAAGCTCATTCCAGCTCTTACGGACATAGGCGCTTTCCTTGACGCCCTTGTGACGAGCCTCCAGGCGGAGAGCGTTGCGAGCAAACTTACGATCAGACATTCTTCTTTTCCTCCTTGTTCTTTTTTGCATGCTTGTGTTTCTTCTTGGTGCCGCTCATCGTATCAACGATCTTGCGAACACCAGCCTGGGCTTCCTTATAGCCAACGTTGTTGAGTTCCATATAACGGCGAACTGCAGTGGAGAAGGAGGCCCTGCGAATCAGGGTTACACAATCCGGTTCGGCATCGAGCTTACGCAAATATCCACACTCAATGTCCTGATCGACCTGATCGCCGTAGACTTCCTTGGCAAACTTCAGGGCATTGTCGTCAAAAATGCGATTGGTGTACTTGTTTTCATAGTAAACCACATCAGCACCTCCTCACATATCCGGTCCTTCGAGGGCCGCCCACTTACTCGCAAATGCATCCTGCACGATTTCGATGTACATCGTCTTGAGATACGCCTTAACTCGACCTGGCTCCCAGTTGTAGGGATTGATTACCAGATCAACGGTCTTGATCTCAGCATAATCGAGAGAATCGACGCTGCCCTCATCCAGACGAGTTTTACGACGACCGGCGATCATCCAGATGTTCGGAGGAACGTTATCGAAGCGGACATTCACCTGAATATAATGCATCGGTGCATCACCCTCGTTACGAGGAGGCATCAGACGAACATTCCAACCCTCTTCCAGAAGAACCTGATAAAGAGGAGTATTGTCAACCATCGCGTCTTCAGGGATTTCGACGCAGAAATTTCGGTTGCCGGCTGGATTGTACTTCTTCTCTACACCAGCGAAATTGCGATAGAAAATATGTGCATTGGGGATCTCGAGAATTCTTTCGACACGGTTAGCCATGACGAATCTCCTTTCATTTTTTAAACGGATTTGAATTGCATCTTGTTTACCAGCTTGATACAGGAATTGGCCTGATTGGCGCTATTTGCAGCAAAAGCCAAAACAGCATTATACATATCCGTAACATCGTAGTGGAGTCCACTGTTATAGGCATATTCCAGGATCTTGTAAATGAAGTCGACAGAAGGTTTTGTCGCGCTATGGTATTCCTTATTCAGGTTCCGTCGAATACACGTACGAATTTCCTTCTCCGACCGAATGCCTTCAAAGTTGATCACTTTAGCATCTCCTTTCAAAAGTTGAGAGACCTAGAATATCTAGATCTCTCTTATTTGGTCAATAGACACGAACGCCTGCTTGGTCTAAATAGATCTTGAAGTCAATGGAATCCTGTTCGGTGTGACCCTCTCGAATCGATTCCCGATAATGATCACGCAGACCGTGATGATCGTTCACTGCATAAACCATGCTGACACCATAATGGTCAGCAAAGTCACCCGCTGTGAACAGCAAATCTGTCACGCTCATGCGCTCGCATCCGAGAATCTCGTAACGAGTACACTGATAGGCTTCCTTCTCCGATTTCAATCCATATAGAACAATAGATTTCATTCATATCACCTCCATTACAGGAGTTGTTTATTTCGCGTGAACTACCTTACGGCGAATATCTTGGCGTCATCCTCAGCGGTCTCCCAAGGATGAATGCGCTCCGGTGTATAAGGGTCATCAGAAACGAACCATTCGACGTCGCCATACTGTGCGATCTCGTAGCGAGCATTGCTGACTAAATAGTCATAGTAGGTTCGATCGATGTCGGCCTCTTTGTGATTCACCTTAACCATCTCAGATTCCATCCATCGATAGCCATCGGCACCAGTAGCGGAGGCGAATTCTTGTTCACCAGTCTTCTTCATCTTGTTGGCATCCTCACGAAGAAGGATAGCACCACCGGCACCATCCTTAATCGGTGTGAATTGGCCAACACGACCAACAAACTGGTAATTATGACCTTCTGCAATCTTCTCACGAAGCATTTCGTCCGTAAGAGATGCGAATTCGTCCATCAGACGCTGCTCCGATCTTGTTAACTTCTCCGGATCCTTAAATCGGAGAGATCGAACCAACTCATACTGACTCACATCCGGAAGATTCTCATTGAAGTCCAGATAGAGTGCTGTTTGCACGGACTTTGTTTCGCACATGTCCTCAAATACGATTTCCTCGTGTGTGAAGAGGGTTTTGAAGACATATGGAACAGCAAACTGAGTGCCAGTAGCAGTCCACTGGCCAGGATGCTTCTTATTGTCCTTGCAAATATCTTTCTTGCTCATGACGTAATCCTCGCCATAAAGTGCGCAACACTGTTCCACTGTCGCATAGCGAGCAATATAAACAGCATTGTTGACGAGACACATACGCTCATAGGTTGCCTCATGCTCGAAGTCATAGTCATACATCTTGCCATACCGCTGAACGAACTCGATAATATGCAGATCCGCATCCGGAATCTTAATCGAATCGGTCTTAATATGAGCAACCGTATAGCCACGCTTCTCTACCTCATGCTCGAGATTAATCATGAACAGAGCGCCACGCTTCGCCACGATGTTGTCCTTATTACGAGGATCGTGGAACGGATTGTCGAAGTTCGCAGCAGTTAGACCATACACAGAGTTGATCGCGATCTTCAGAGCTTGCGTGAGATCATCCTTCGTGAAGTCGGCTGTGCCCGCAACCAACTGATCAATAAAGGGCGCAAGAGCACCGCCAAGAATGACTCGACCGGTGTCCCAATCCTCATGCTTAATCGCCACACGAGCGTCTTTCAGATCCTTAAACCTTTGTGTATAGACTTCGCCAAATATCTTTTCTGCAATTGCCGAACTGGGATGCATGGATGCAATATCAAGTAGTGCGATAAACCCATACATGCCAGGCTTTGCAGAGACACGGCCGCCCTCGCCGACATCCTCGACATCACGATAGCTCGATTTCCCGTTTTTGTATTTGTAGCCAGGGAATATCGGCCGACCCTGCTTGTCGAATACCGTGAAGTCGTCGAACTCCTTCTCCATCACGAAGGGCACGTCCGCAAACTCGTCATAGACCTGCGAAACGTCACCCATATTGCGATAATTGAAGGCGTCCTGCGGATGCTTGTTTGTACCAAATATAATTCTGGTGGTGAGCTGATTGGTCGTATCGTTGACGGTCATCTTGGCAATCTGTGCCAGGATCTTACGTGCAGCAAAGTCACCTTGCGTGTGATCCCAGACCGCTTCCGTTGCAATAACGTCGTTATCGCAGTATGCGGCAACCTCCGGCCAAAGTTCTTCCGGAACCGGTTTGTCCCAAGGAAAACCAAGCTCCTTATGGTGAATGCCAAGCTCGATTTCCCACTTCTTCAAGCTCTGCTTCTTAGCACAGTAGTCATAGACATCCGTGTAAGAGATATTATATGCTTCTCCAAACATCGCATTCGGAGAGCCGTTGATAATCCTCTGTGAGAGCGTATAGAGCTGCTCATTCGAATATCCAATCATACGAGCATAGAGAATGTGGTTATCGTAACGACGGCAGTTGAATCCAACCAACTTGAACTTGATGAGTTCCTCGATATCTTTTGGCTTTGGGTTGATCATGCGGACAACTTGCTTGCCTGTACCTTGTACCTTCCAGTTCACCAAAAAGAGATTCGGGAATACCTCCACATCGTAGAATACGATCGGCTGGTCCCCATCTTCTCCAGGCTTGGAGGGTTCTTCAGACTTAAATCGCATCTTGTTGACCAGCTTGATGCAATAGTTCGCCTGATTGGTACTGTTGGCCGCGAATACGAGGACTGCATTTCGCATATTCGTCACATCATAGTGAAGTCCACTATTGTAGGCATCTTCCAGGATTTTGTAGATGAAATCAACAGAAGGTTTTGTCGCAGCATGATACTCCTTATTGAGGTTTCTGCGGATCTTGGTTCTCAGTTCCTTCTCTGATTTCACTCCTTCGAAGTTGATCACTTTACCATCTCCTTTCAACGGCAAGCCCGAACTCAGGCTTGCAATCGGAAGGTTGTTGCACTTTGTCAACTTTCTTCGCAAGCTACTCAGGCCCGAAAATACCTTAATTTCCACATGGTCCTCATAGACCGCACTCAGCTTCTCCGGATCCCCTGTATAAATATAATGGAGATGAATTCCGGCTCCAGACTTAGAGAGTTCTGCATAAGTCTGAGGCCACTTACTGGCGGCTTCCAAATTCTTTTCGAAGCACTTCTTTCCATCTTGGTCCGGAATATCAAAGTCGATCACGATGTGATGGATTGGCACCTTCACATAATGAAGACGATGCGTATCAACATCTTTCAATGTTACTCGAACATCTGACCATTTTTTCATGGGTGTCTCGTTGTCGCTCGCATACTGCGCGAAGCAATCCTTGCATTCCATGTCAAAGATAGACGGCTGTTCGCGGAACTTCAACCACGAGTCGTCCGGTTCAGTGTTTTTTTTCTTCTTTTCCGGCTTCTCTGCGGTGGTGATGGAGTCGAATTTCTCGATCTTAAACCCATAGAAGGTGAACGGTTCTTTCCCTTCCGGAGCAGTTCGATCGTAATACTCTTCGAAATAGTTCTTCATCTCTGATTTGAAGTTACGCTTATTGAGCAGGAATTGCATTTTTGCTTCCTCGCAATAGGTCTTATACATCTCCCAAGCTTGTTTGAGGGATGTAGAAGGCTCTTTCTTGAATATAAAGTAAGAATCCGCAACAAAGTTGTAGAAGTCATTACTTTCATCAAGCATGGAGGTCGGTACATATCCGTCATAATATCCAGGAGACTCCATATAGACATTCAAACAGCGTGTAGCAATAGCACCCAATTCGAATTCAACCTGTTTGACAAGCTGATTGTATTCTCGTGTGGGAACCTTACGACCAGATGGAGATACGTCGATAAGTCGTCGAATGAGACCTGACTTCGCGTCCGTGATCTTTACGGGTTTATTAGTTCCCATGAATAGGAATGCTTTGAATTTACTCGAATAGGCAGACTTAAATTTCTCATTCACCGTCATAAGTTCGTGAGAAACGACACTGTTCAGTCGAGTGTTGTCTTCGATTCGAGATAAATCACCATCGTGCTGAATGGCTACCAACGGATTGGTTTTAAACGATTCCAGAGCAAAGGCTGCGTTTGCGCTACCCAATGCTTTCGCATCAAATACCGCATAGTATCCTTCAAATAGTTGCTGTATGATGTTGATAACGGTCGATTTACCGCTACCTGCTGGACCATACAGCACCTCGAATTTCTGGATTGTCTTGGAATCACCGGATACAATTGCTCCGATTGCCCATTCGAGCTTATGTCGCTCTTCTGGATCATACAGAGTAGACATGAGTTTGTCATAACTCGGACATTCACCATCCTCTAAGGGATACGGGAGTTTCTTCGATGCATAGTCTCGCTTCTTGACCTCGGTATTTGCAAATATCAATTTCTCATCGAGCATATGGAAGGAATCTCGCATATCCCTTTGACAGAATGTGTGAAACCGGTCGATCATGCGCGTTTCCGAATCCCATAGATGAAGAACTCGGATTCCAGGCGTATTGGGATAGTTGTCCTTAACAAATTGGTCAAGTTCTGCGTCAATTAAGCGGACTGCATCGTATTCATCAGTCGACCACAGGCGCTTTTCTTCATCCCAAATCGCGTAGAACGCGCCGCCTCGAATCATCAGATCGTTCGATTTCGAGACGATGAATTTCGGATATACCTCAATGCCTCCACCTCTAGGACATCTGGTGGCGACCATCAAGAAATCCATGCCTTACTCCTTCTTCGTAGCGTCCTCCAGTTTCTGGATCTTCTTACAGAGATACAGGAATCCGCCGATGCCGGCGAGAATAGCGACGTTCTGACGCTTTGCATACTTTTGAAGCATGCGCAAATTCTGGTTCATCAAATTGACATTCTCATTGAAAAGATCAATGTGATGATTGTAGTGACGAATGAGCGACGTCTGGCAACCAGCCAACTTTTTGAAATCCTTATTGGTCTCAATAATCGCACCGCTGTTCTCGCCTACGGCCTTCCAAATCTTGGCGAATTCTTCGGCCATCTTTTTTTCATCCATGTTGATGTCTCCTTTACAAAATCGTATTCAGGTACCACATCATCTGATACCAGATGTCCACAGCTCGAAGATCGTAGGGACAATCTTCAATTGTGAATAGTCCTCCTCGTCCGTTAGCATCGTAAGTGCGATTCAGGAAAATATCAAGAATACGATCGACTTCTCTCTCATTGTATCGGCTATCACTCATTGAACCAAGCCCGAGAGAAACAATCATATTCCAAAACCATTGACCGGTTCGATTGCCAACCGTGTCATCTTCCATAATTCGCTCCTCACATGTTCTAGCAAGGGCTACCATCATTTCCAGAATAGAACACTCTCGAATATCAAGCAAATGCTCTATTGTACGATCCGGATAGTGATTTTCATAACCAAAATCATACCGCAAATCTACGCCATGTCTTGCTCTATATTCATCCATTGGGATGATCCATGTGAATGCTCGAGCATCTAAATGGCGCATGAGTTTCTCATACGATAGATTCCTTGAATACTGCTGATCACCCATCACGAGACCGCACATCCACTGGAAGTAACGCTCGTGCAGTGCATCAGCTCTGGTCATTTACTCGTCAACCTCCAGTTCATGAATATGACGCTCCGGATAGATCGCATCATAGGAACGCTCGTCCAGCGTGATCTCGTAGTCGGTCATCGTATTCTCGTTACGTACGTGACAGACGCCCTCCTGGAAATCACCGAAGTGACCCATGAAGACCTCACCGATGGCCTCAGAGATATTGTCGACCGGATCGTCCTCTTCGTCGGCAAGGACCTTGTCGCCCTCATACCAGGTCAGACTGACTTCCGAATATCCATCTTCTCGACCGAATTCCTCAGGAGCGATGAGGTAAATCCCGCCGTAGGCGTTCATTTCCTTATCCTTGTAGGGATCCTGCTCGATATCGCCCCGGTCCTGAGGAGGAGCATTGAGCGGAGTGAAGAATTTACCGTAGTTGACACGGCGCTTTTCATAGGCTTCGGTGATTTCTTCTTCGACAGACTTACGCTGCTCCACGACGTGCTCCAGAGGAGAGGATTCCTTTTCCGGATTGCGATCGGCCTGCTCCTCCTTGTCGGCCATTGCATTGATCTTGTCGCGATAATACTCGCGCATCTCGTCGATTTCTTCATCCGCACGAGCTTCTGCCTTACGATAGGCATAGTAATATCCGCCTGCAGCACCAACGACGGCGCCGAGAACGAACCAAATAACGTTTTTCATCGTTTACCTCCTTACGATTTAATTCGGCTGAGGAATATAACAGGACGCAAAGAGTCCGATCCTAATTCCTCCAAAAATACAAGCCGCAACG
>ERZ772820.843-NODE-843-length-26807-cov-4.914324_pt1 | contig 26807 bp, 50 predicted proteins | sample MGYA00511377_ERZ772820 | MGnify/ENA primary metagenome ERZ772820 (study PRJEB29015, sample SAMEA2737684) | human gut metagenome | biome: human gut; feature: human-associated habitat; material: faeces | place: China | collected 2012 ... | reverse complement strand
AGTCGGCGTCGCGCATGCGGCCGGCGGCCGGCCGCGTCTCGATCTCCTGCCCTCCGATTGTGATGTACCAGGTGTCCATAAGTTCCTCCTGTCTATTGCTGCACGGCATTGGCCTGCAGCCATGCTAATAGTGCTCCTGTTGGCATTTCAGCGAAAGTCACTGTCCGGAATGCCTCTTGCGTCCAGCTCCCGTTGAAATATGCGTACCAAATATTGCCTGGCCCGTAAGAGTAAACAATGCTTGGCCGAGAGCCTGCAGTGATCATGAAGTAGTCAAATTTTTTCCCGTTTGATGTAAAATCAATGGCTTGCTCAAAAACCATTATTTTTGGGGACTCATTTATGATCCACGTCAGCCCGTCGCTGAACTTGACCTCATACGCTGTCCCATCCACCAGCGTTCGACCCCCCCGATTTGGTAACTTGTACCAGCAATCAGGTCAGTGCCGCCTTTGATGGCGTAGGACGTGCCGTCTTTCAAAATGTGGTGTGTGCCCATGTGGGTCCTCCTTTATGCTGCAAGGGTGTAGGTGCCGTCGGGGTTTTGGATCACGGGGAAGGTCGAGGGGATGGTGAAGGCGGGGCGGACGCCGTAACTGTCGTTGCAAAGCATATGAGTCGAATAGTCGCTAGGCATTATAACGTACACGTCTTTCTGTGTCCAGGTGGCCGGTGTACGCGTCCACTGTCCAACACTATTTCCGCCGTAGTAAGCAGTGGAAAGTAGTTTTCTCACAGCACTGTCCAGTGGTTCTCCGTCAGTATCAGCATAATCGCTGTAGCCAAACTCTGCTGTCGACAGCAGGAACACTGCACGGGTCGTGACTGCTTTCTTGTTGCTTCCGTCATAGTAGTAGATTTTTGTCGTGCCGGCCGCAGACTGGACGTCCAATGTCAGCAGCTTGATCCAGGTTCCGTTGAGCCATGTGTCTATCGAGCTCCCGGCGAAAATCTTGCTACTGCTGTCAAAAATACGCTTGTCATAGCAATCCTTCCTCACCAGAAGTGTCCGCCCTGCGCCGTTCAGTCCGCTTTCGTAGTCGTGCTTGCAGACGTAGAACGGCACGGGGCTGCCGTTTTCGTTCAGCATGAGGATATCGCCGAGCGCGACGGTGGAAAGCGGGATGCCGATGGAAAACGGGATATCGTACCCGGTGCCGTTCACCAGCACCCGGCCTTTCTTCTTCGCGTAGCCCGTGCCCCCGATCAGCTCCCGCCCGCCGGATACGTCGTACCCCGTGCCGGAGATCAATGTCTTGTGCGCCATGGGGCCTCCTCACTCATATTGCCAGTTGATGGCGTAGTTCTCGGTCGGCGTGGTCTCCGCGGAGACCAGCGTCTGTTTGGTGATGTTGCCGGTCTTCATATAGTCCGTGCCTGCCACGGCCACGGCCCACGCCGTCGGCTTTCCGCTGGCGTCCACCGCCTTGACCTTGATCAGGTCCCCGACGGCCGCGCCGGAGGCGAGAATCACATCTTGCTTTCCGTTCCACGCGTCTTTGTTGCTGCGCACGTCGGCGATAGCCTCGTCGATCTGCGCGCCGGTAAACTGGCTGTTGTAAGCCATACGATCACTCCTTCATACACAGAAAATCCTCGCCGTCCGCGGTCTTCAGCGCCTGCGACTCTCCCAGCGGGATAAAGCCGTAGTTGTCGTTCCAGCTGCCGTCCGCGCTTTGCGCGAACAACGAAATGCGGTATTCCCCATCACCGGAAAGCAGAAAATCGTCGTAAACCTCAAAGGTGCGCTGCGTTCCCGCCGGGGTCTGGGAGAATGACGCGATCAAAGCGCCCTTCCCGCGGCCCCAATCCTCGCCGGACTTCGTCGCGCGGCACTCGAAGGCCGTGTAGGCGATGTCCGACGAGAAGGAAACGGTGATCGAGTCGAACCCCGAGACCGCCGAGATCTTGTTGCCCGTGATGGAAAATGTCAGCTGCGGCGCGGCCATCAGGCGGCACTCCAGGTCCCGGCGGCGTTCTTGACGAAGACCTTTACGATCTTCGTTCCGTCGCCGGAAGACGCTGCCTCGAGGTCCGCGCCCTTGACAGTGACGTTGATGGCGGTGTTCTTCTTGTAGCCTCCCTCCGTGCCGCTGACGTTGGTGGAGCCGCCCGTCGTCGGGATCTGCGTGCCCGCCGTGTGCAGGCTGCTCGTCGCCGGAACGACGCGAATGGTGTATTCCTCAAAGTCCACGTCGCAGACGAAGGAGAACGCCGCTGCATCGTAGCCCGTGACCTTCGAGATCCTGCTCTTGTCGGGGCCGGTGATGGTCACGGCAGGAATCGACGTGTTGAGCGTGATCGTGTCGCTGACTGCGGCCGTTTCGTTGCCGACGTCGTCGCGCATCTTGACATAGATCGTCTTGAGGCCGTCGCCGTCGGGCAGTGTGATGGATTTTGTCTTGGCGAATGTCTCCCACGACGCTTCCGCCTCGGTCCCCGCCGTCTTCGTGCCCCAGATCTTCATCTGGTAGCCCGTCGTTGTCTCGTCGGAGACAGAGATCTTCGCCGTGACGGTCGCGCTGGTCGCGTACTGTGCACCGTCGTTCAGGATCAGCGATAGGCCGGCAGGTGCCAGCGTATCAAGTGTCAGATTGAAAAAACTTGCCATCTGGATTTATCCCCTTTCTTCGCTTGTGAGTTCAATGTACAAAAATCCGCCCGGTCTTTCGTAGATGGTTTTCGTGCCCAGGTGGGCGGATTTGATGCCCATGGAGCCGATGAACAGCTCCAGAATGCGTTTGATTCCAACTGCCAGCATGTTATCCCTCCAACAGATACAGTGTCCGCGCGTCCTTTTTGTCCAGCGCGTCATATTCGGATTTTGTCATCACGAGGATCGCGTCGATCTGTGCCGACTGGATGCCCCCGCCACCAGAGCCGCCGCCGGACTGGCGGGCCTCGTTGATGGCGTCGACGAGGTTGTCCTTGTTGTAGGTCTTGAGGTCGTCCAGATCGCCGATCTGCTTTTGCAGCTGCGCCCAGACGGGCAGGGACGGGTCGGCCGAGGCGTCGCCGGACGGATCCGCGCCGGGCTGGACCTTGCCGAGGCTCACCCAGACGGTCGGCAGGACGACGCCGCTTTTGTCCGCGCCATAGACGCCCACGCGGGCGTGGCGGCCCGGGACGGCGAGAACTTCGTGCGGGACGGGAACGGTATCCCCGTCCCAGTTCGCCGCCAGAACGTCGACGGTGGTCTTGCCGTTGGTAAAGACGGCTGTCTTCGTCAGCCCGTCCCATGCGAGCGAGAAGACGAACTGCACCGTCACGGCTTTGCTCATCCCCGCCGTCAAAAGCTCCGGCGGCGACGCCAGATGCGCGCACGCGCGGGAGCAGTGGATGGTGATCATGCGTTATCAGCTCCTTCGAAGGTCACAAACGGCTCAAGGCACTTGATATCCCCGGCGGAAAGCCGGATATCGAGGTCGAGCGGAAGCGTGATGTGCGGCAGCTCGGGGAGCGTGTCGGCGTCCAGCTCGTTCAGCTCCGCCTGCGGCCGCCCGCTCATGAGCTGGTTTCCGTAGAATTCGAGTGTTGGGTTGAGCCTGGTCGCCAGCATGGCGAGCTGGTAGGCCTGCCGGAGCGGCAGATCCTGTTCGATGAGCTTCTGCAGTGGCTTTGCCGCGAGCGCGATGTCGTATAATTTCATGATGCCCTCCTTAGTTGATGGCTGTGCCGTTGACGGTCAGCTTCCCGGATGAGTTGCACGCAAGGGTGCAGTAGCGGTATGAACTGTAATACAGCACGATTTCGTCTCCCCTGACTGTCACGGGATAGCTCGATGTCCCTATCTCAAAGCCGTTCGAGGACGGCGTCAGGGTTTTTGTTTTCAGCTCCAGCGAATTGTATCCGCTCTTGAGTTCTGCGGCGGATACCGTGCCCCACTTCGCGGCGTAGGCCGTCGATCCGTTTTTCAGGAGCACCTGGCCGTCGGTGCCGCCGCTCGGAAGCGTGCCGTCGACGTCGCCCCACGTGCAAGCGTAGTCTGTCGCAGATGATTTTTTCAGCACCTGCCCTGCGCTGCCGCCCTTCGGCAGCGCACCGGTGAGTGTTCCCCATTTTACGCTGTAGTTTGTCGCGCCGTTTTTTAGCAGCACCTGACCGTCGGTGCCTCCGGATGGCAGGAGGCCGTCGATGCTGCCCCACGTGCAGGCGTAGTCGGTGGCGCTGGATTTTTTGAGCACTTGGCCCGTCGTTCCGCCGGACGGCAGAGCACCGTTGATGTCGCCCCATTCGACGGCATAGTCGGCGTTGCCTGACTTTTTGAGGATCTGTCCGTTCGTTCCTCCGGTCGGCAGAAGGCCGGTAATGCTGCCCCAGGTGAGCGCGTAGTCGTTGTCGGACGATTTTTGGAGCACCTGCCCGGCCGTACCGCTGGGCGGGATCTTCGCCGGCGCGTCCGCGCCGGGGTTGCCGATCGGGAACATGACGACCTTGCTGCCGGACAGTTCGAGGACGGCCACGCGCTGTCCGGCGGCGAAGTTGATGCCGGTGTTGCATTTAAAATGCTTCTCGGTCGGCTCCTCCGCGCCGTCAGGCGTGAGGGTCAGGCCGTCTTCCTCGACCGTCGCAATGACGGCCAGCTGGAACGGCTGCTGCTGTTCTTCGGTCTGCTGCTCTTCGGGTTCTTCGGTGTACAGGCTGTCGACGCCTTCCATTATGCAATCACCGTCCTTTTTGCAGAGTGTGTCATGAGGCTTCCGGCTGACAGCTGCATCTGCCAGCCGGTCTCGAGGTAAATGCCGCCGATGTCGTCGTGCGTGATCGCGAGGACGTCACCGATGCCGTGGCCGGGGTCATTGAGCGTGTAAAACGTGATGGCCCGGGCGGAAAGGAGCGACTCGTTGCGCATGCGGTCGGCGTAGGCCTGCAGCTCCTCCTGCGAGGCGATGTTGTCGACCTTGATGAGCGAGGCGATGCGCATGTTCCGCCGGAAGGTGGACTTGCGCGACTGCGGATTGTCGTTGACGGCCGTTGCGACCATGGGCTGCTCCAGATCCGGGTTGGAGCAGACGCAGATGAAGACGTTCGGCGCGTTGAAGATGTCTTCCTCATCTGAGAAGTTCGGCCCCGGATGCCGGTCCGGAAGGAAGAGGTCCGTCGTGCCGTAGGACCAGTCGATGTTCTGCGCGCTCGGCTCCTGATATGGCTCGAGACGGGCGACGCCGGAGGCGTCGAACCAGAGGCTGTTGTAGTTGATCTCGGCCAGCAGGTCGTTGACGATGGTCAGGTAGCTCGTGCCGACATCCCAGTCCTCGCGGTCGGTCTGCAGCGTCGCGTCCGACGGCGTCGCAATGACGAGCGCGACGCCGCAGGCGGTGAGCAGCTTGCGGATCTCGGTGAGATAGGACGCACCGGCGGACAGGTGCAGGATGGTCTCGGTGCGGTTGCTGTAGACGCGCCAGCAACGGTCGTAGGCCTCGACCTCGACGCGCTTCTGACCGGCCGCGCCCTTAATGCTCGGGGTCGCGGCCTGATAGATGCCGAGGGGCGTCTCCTGCCCGTCAATGGTCATGACAGGCTGGAGCTCGTCGGAGAGGTAGTCGACCGCGTCGTTGACGAGGAAGGTGCCCTTGATGCTGGTGTGGATCGTCGCGTCGCGGCTGGCGATGATCTGCGGGGCGCTGCCGGTGTCCCATTGGAGGTGGGTGATGGGTGCGCCGTTTCTGAGCACGTCGACGCGGAAGCGGACGTCACGGGTCAAGGGTGATCGCCTCCTCCCGGTTCGTGTGCGAGATGGTGAAGGAATAGCGGCGCATGAACTCGTCGCAGTTGCTCTCGAGCGACGGAAGCGAGCCGATGGCCATGTTGCCGTATCGGTCTTTGAGGCAGACGAGGCGGCCGACAAGGGCTTCCAGCGCAAGGGCGGCGGCCCGCTGCGCGTGCGGCCAGGCGCAGGCGACGGACAGGGCGCGGTCGCGCTGCTCGCTGCGCTCCTCGATTGGGTAGGCAAGGCCCGCCAGATGGACGGTCGAGACCCCGGCCGAGAAACTGGTGCGGTTGGTGCGCAGCTGCGTTTCGGACAGGCGCATCTCGAGCCAGATGCCGGTCTCGAGGTCGCAGATCATGTTGGTCTCGGGCAGGATCTCGACGGTATCCGAATTGGATACGCCGTAGTTATCGCTTTCGTCGTAGCAGCCGCGGACGCGGTAGGTGACGGAGCCGATGCTGGTGTGGTCGATGTACTGCTTTTGGACGGTGCGGGCGATGGCCACGCCGTCCCGCTCGACGAGGTAAAAATCGTAGCTCCCGGCGGTCTGCCAGGTGAGCGCGGCCTCATGGCCGGCGGTGGCGGTCATGGTGATGGCCTCGCCCTCGGTGTGCGAGATGGGCAGCGCGGCCGCAGACCACTCGGACCACATGCCGTACTTGTTCTGCACGCGGACGCGGACGGTGTAGCTGCCGTCGGCGAGGTAGACCGGCGAGCGCCATGCCTTCTCCGTGCCGTAGACCGTGCCGGAGGCGTAGCCGCTGGACAGCGTCAGCTGATAGGCTTCCTGCTCGGAGGTCTGCCAAGTGATGCGCGGGCGCGGGCCGGTAGACTGGATGACGATGGACGGGGCCGACGGGGCGTTGATGGCGATAAACTCGGCCTTTTCGCTCCACGCCGAGTCCGTGCCGTCGGTGTTGTAGGTGCGCACGCGCCAGTATTTTGTTCCGCTTGTGAATTTGTTCGCCGGAACGTCGTAATACTGGTTTTCTCCCGTGACGGTCGCTAGGGTATTCCACGTCGTGCCGTCGGCGGACCATTGCAGATCCGCCTTGCTCTGCGGCGTTCCAGTAGAAATGATGTGCTGCCATGAGAAGCGGTTGACGATTGTCGCGTCAATGACGATGCCAGAAGGAGAGACAGGCTTGGCCGTCGGGGTAACGTCTGTTGTCGTGATCTCCTGCCATGCGGACGTCGTTGTCGTGCCGCTGTTCGCCGTCACCTTTACGCGCCACTCGATCGTCCCGGACGGGAATGTGTTTGCCGGGACCGTGCAAGAGGTCGTCGCACCGGAGACGCTGATTGTCTTTGAGGTGCTCGCATTTTTTACGCGCCACTCGAAAACTGCGGAGGTTTGCTTTATCTCTGCGAAGCAGACCTGTGAGTCGGCTGTGTCATCGTCACAGCGCCATGTAAACATATTTTTTTCAAATCTGTTCACAAAAGCGCCGGCTGTCGGAGCAAACCCATCCGCTGTTATCCCTACAGTGTCGTCCGAATACTCGCACACCAACGATGGCTTCCGTGTTGACTTTGCGCCGAATATAATCGCCTCGCTTGTCCCTGATTCTCCTCCTCGAAGCGCGACCACAAAGCCATTTCTTATTCCTTGCTGCAGTTCTTCTTTTTTTGATTTGTAATTTTTCAGGTCAAAAACTGCATTTAGCTGTATGATTTCATTCAGAGCCGTCCAGTTTCCGTTTGCTTGCTCCGAAACCCCTGTGAAGGTCTGGTATATCTCAGGCCTTGTCGCATATGTCATTGCATCCGCATCAAATTGACTCGCCAACGCATTTACATATGTCCAAATCCCCTTGTATATAGCGCCGCTTTCTGCTGTTGGCTGTGCATAAAATGCAAGCGTTACTTTTGTTACCCGTTTGAACTTGTATGCGTCGCCCGGCACAGGGAAGTTGATATATACGTTATCCCCTCGCTTAATGTTTCCCGCGTCTCCTGTAAACGGCTCTACGAAGAATTTGTACTGTGTAAGATCCGAATAGTTTGTGTTCGGGTGGTTCTTCGCGACTGCTGTCGAGCCGCTTGCCTGCACTGTAAACGTCGGCATTTACTTCGCCCCCATTCTGGCTGTGATGCGTGCGTTTTTGGCGATGCGGAGGATGGTGTCGAGGTCGTCGACGTGGTCGACGTAGACGGTGGTGTTGTAGGTATCGCCGGAGGTGTAGCGTGTTTCGCTGGCCGTCTGGATGCGCGAGCCGGACGGCAGATAGATGCGTTCCGGGCCGTTTTCGTTTACCCGCGTGAAGCCGCCGTACCAGTTGTCCGTGCCGGAGGCGTTGCCGCGGAGTCTGGCTCCCGATCCGCTCTGGTATGTCAGTGTGTTCACTATGTCCGTTGCTGGCTCTGAATACGCTTTGTCGATTTTATCCCCCAAGTCTGAAAAATCCCAGTTGAACAGAGCGCTAAAAATCGCGCCAAGCGGTCCCGTTATCATTTCCACCAAGTCGAAAATTACTCTAAGCCCGTCCGCAGCAGTTGCGATCACCCCGCTTGTTATTTTAAACATCGGCTCAAGTATTACAAGAACATCCCCAACAGCCTCCAGCGCTGGAGACAGCGCCGTTACGATGTCCAGCAATGTTGCAAATACTTCAATCAGCCCGCTTTCCGATGCATCTTTCGCTAATTGCGAAAACGTCTCGCCGAATTTGTTGTTGAACTCCGTAAGCGCTGGTGCAAATTCCGCTGACATGGCGTTTTCTCCAGCCTCAATTTGCAGATTGTAACGTCTCATGGAAGTGTCTACTTTATCCAGCGTGTCCAGCATATCGCTGTCCATGACATATCCAGTGTCTCTTGCCTCCTGCGCGTATTCTCTCAGTCTCGCCGACCCTTGTTTGATAAGCGGGTTTAACTTCTGGGCGCTCTCGTTCAGGAGTGCCATGGCCTTTGCGTCTCGCTCTGTGTAGTTTTCGACGCCACCGAGGGCGTCGATCACATCCATAAAGACAGCGTTGGCATTCCGAAGGCTGCCGTCTGTATTCGTGATCTCAACCCCGAGCTCACTGAAAGCCGCAAGCGTATCTCCGCCGTTCTCATAGGCGTCATACAGGTTCTTTGTGAGATCCTTGATAGAGTCCGTGATCGTGTCCATGCCGACACCCATCAGCTCGCCAGCGTAAGTCATTTCCTGAATGGTGTCCGTCGTCATGTTGTAGGTCATGGCAAGGTCCTGAATATCGCTTGCGCGTTTTCCGGATTCCTCAGTCATGCTTTTCAGCTTTTCTTCAACCTTCGCGATCGCCGTTACCGCTGCCGCCATGGATCCTGCCATGGCAACGGCGGCTCCGCTTACATTTCCGAGTGCTCCGATTGCCTGTTCTGCGCCCTCCGGTATATTGATTCCAAACTTGTCACCCAACGTCTTGACGAGATCGCCGAGCGTCTTTGTTTTTTTGTTGCCCTCTTCCTCTGTTTTCGTGAGGTTTTTCAGGCCCTTTTCGGCCGAACCGGTTTTTTCTTCGAGATCTTCCAGTCCTCCGGAAAAGTTGTCAGTCTCTACACCAGCATCTTTGAGCTGCTTTGTATTGTCACGCAGCGCTTTCTCCATTTTCAGAAGGGCCGTTTCTGCGTTATTTAGCTGTTTCTGGTAATTTTGTGTTGCCGCGGAATGCTCACCGAGCGATTTTCCGGCGCTCTGCACCATTTTCCGCAGCTCGTCGATTTTTTCCTTCTGCGTTAAAATCTTCTGGTTCAGGACCTCGTTTTTCTTGGTCAGGCCCTCGACGCTGCCTTCGCTGTCTTTATACGTCTCATCCAGATTTTTCAGTTTACTGTCCAGATTGCCAAGCGCAGCATTGATCTCCTTGACCGCCTGCTTATACTCGGCCTCGCCGTCCAGCTTGATTTTTGTGTTGATTGTTGGGCCTGCCATTATCCCACCCCCGCGATATAGTCGTGCAACGACGGTTTGGAAGTCTCTTCGTCTTTAGAAGTTCGACGCGGTGCGATCAGCTCAAAATACTCACGATAGAGCGTTACGCACCGCGCCGGTGTCATGGTCCTCCAAAATACAGTCTCGTCGTTGTGGAGGATATTGATCCAGATATTTAAAAACCACGGAAAATTTACACTGTACGGTTCGTCTCCGTGGTCTTCACGTTTTTTTCCTCTTCCGGTTCCGAATCGTCCGGCTCCTTGATCGCCGCGATCAGCATGTCCATCATCGGCTCGCACAGCCGCTTAAAGCCGCTCATACCGAGCGTTCTGCCAAGCTCCTTCGCGGTCGCCCGCTCCGGCCAGCCCTTGCTGTCTGCGTAGTCGTTCATGGCGGCCGCCGCAATTTCAAACACCGTCTTCATGGTCCGGCCTTTTAGCAGGACCGCATTCAGATTTCCGTCGTGCAGCTCCTGAAGGTCAGCGAGCACATTCATGTTTACCGAAAGCTCGTATGCTTTGCCCCCGTATTCAAACGGATGCTTCTTCAAACGAATGTCCCCCATCAGGTCTCACCCAGCTTTCCCTTGATCCATGCGACGGCGGCCTCTGCGGTGTCGACGGTCTCAGTTTCGAGCAGTAGCTCGTCGGCGGAGTCGTCGGCGAGGAATTCGCCGGTCGTGGTCGGCGTGTTGAACTGGATGTTCTCGCCCTTGGTCTGGTAGGACAGCGAGGGCGGGCCGAACAGCGCTTTCGGAACCCAGACGCAGGTGTATTTGGTCACGCCGTCGATCTTATCCGGCGCGTAAAAGCCGACGCCGACATAGTTTGCGATGTCTTTTGCCGAGAATTTCAGATTTTCCTTGCTCGTATCGGATGTGCAGCCGTAGAGCATGGCCTGTGCGGTTTTTTTGATGTACTTGACAGCCAGCGAGATCGTGCCGCCGGTGGCAAGCTTGATATACTCGGCAAGCTTGGATTCCGCGTACAGGCGGCCCTCGGCGAACTTGAGTTCCAGCTGCGCGCTCATGGCGTCGCCGACGTCGGTCGGCTCTGTGTAGGTCACGGTGCCGGACGTGTTTTTATACTTTCCCGCCCGGATGCCGCGTAAGTCAAAACTAGGCATTACTGCAAGCCCCTTTCTCGTAATTTTTCATTGATGATCTTTTCAAATTCCTGCCTGATCATTGGCGTCGCCGCATCGGACCCTCTGTTCCAGAAGTAAGTCCCGACGATTTGTCCGTGTTCTTTGGCGCGTCCATAATTCAGAACAAATACAATCAGATTTCTCCGTACCCCGTTCTCGTTTTTTCCGGAGACTGTGACCGTGATATATGGCAGGTCGTTTTTATCGCGCTTGATTTTCTTGCTGTACTTGATTTTGTTTTTATACCCCTCGAAGTTAAACCCGCTCGTTCTGACCCGTTCCCAGATCTCTCTGATCGCGATATCTCCTGCGGCATAAAGTAGTTCCTGCTGCATCTCGTCGTCAAAAAGGTCCATCTTCGAAAGCGCATGGATCATCTCGTTCATGCCCTCGACCTGTAAACTAGCCATACTCCGCGCCCTCCGTCTCGGCGATGAGCGCGATCTGCGTGCGGCCCGTTTCCTTGTCGTAGGTCTCCATGTCGACGGTAGCAATGTAGCCTGCGGCCTCCAGCGCGGCTTTCGTGCGCTGGAGCAGATCGGCGGCAAAGCCCTCGGCAAAGATGGAAACGGCGTACTGCACGCCGGTCTCGGCCTCTCCGCCCTCGGCGTAGAGCTGCCCGGACTGGCCGAGCAGCTGATAGGTGATGTAGGTTTCCTCCGCGCCCTTGTAGGGCGGGTGGCAGACCGGAACGCCTAGGCTTGATAGCGCCTCATAGATCATCATGCGCCGTCCCTCCGTTTGCAGGTCAGCTCGACTTCTTCCGTCTCCGCGCCATAGCTGCGGATGACGTCAAAGACGTCGGAACCGCAGACGAGCTGCTGCTCGCCTCCGTATTCCGCGCTGTGCATGCGGAAAATTGCGTCCGTGCGCTTGCCGGCTTGCGCGGCCTGATAATACTCGGCGCGGTTGACGGACTTGCGGGCAGCCCAGACGGTTGTCTCGCGTTCGAGCTTTTCGGTGGTCTGCCCGCTCACGATTGGGTAGGACAGCAGGCGCAGCGTGATCTGCGTGTCAAAGATCACAGCACGCGCCCCCTCCCTCTGCGCCCGGCGAATAGTCGTCGGACAGGCCCATCGCGTCGCGCAGCTCCTCAAAGCACGTCTTCCATTCGTCGCCGCGGCCGCAGAAGTCATGCTGCCAGCGGACGAAGGCTCGGACGGCGTCTTTGACCAGCGGATCTTCGTCCGCTCCCTCCGCGCCCGCAAGGTGCAGGCGCAGGAGGCAGGCGTCGATCTCGTCGGCGAGCTCGTCGTCAAGGGCGTTTGTGGTCAGCCGCAGGGCGGTTTTTGCAACGTTGATCAAAGCCATTGGTTATCCCTCCCTGTTGGCCGCGCTCCGTCAGGCTTTCTTCTTGGTCAGCGTGACGAGGCTGTTCTTGTCGACTACCTTGCCGTCGACAAGTGCCAGCGCGACGGTGACCTCGTCGTCGGTCGCGTTGTCGGTGTACTTGCGGAAGGTCATGCCCAGATTTTCGTTCCAGAGGTAGTCCTTGAAATTGAAAATGAACGCAAAGATTGTGTCCGCGGTCACGCTCGCCGTGAAGGACGGCAGATAGTCGCCGACGAGGACGACCTCGCGGCCAAAGAGCGAGTAGACCGGCTTGCCGCTGAGTCCATAGTTGACGCGGGCGACGGGCTGCTTCTTGTCGTCCACCATGCCGACGATCTGCTCGAAGAAAGTCTTCTTCGACATGCACCAGACGGCGTCCGCGTCGTAAGCCTGCGGCAGCGCGGCCTCTGCCTTGACCAGATCGGCGTATGCCAGCGCGGTCGTCGCGGCGGCGATGTCGATGTTCTGCCCGGTCGGCGCGGTTTCCTTGGTAATACCCTTCGGCTGGCCGGAGCCGGAGCCGCTGATGATGGACTGCTCCTCGGCCTTGACCATGGCCTCTGCCACGTTGGCGACAAACTGCGATTCGAACATCGGGTAGGTCACGATGGAGACCTCGAGCGACATGGAGATCGCGCAGCGCAGTTTGTGGTAGGCAAACGTGATGGAGCCGATCGCCTTCTTCTGCTTGTCGGAGCCTGTGCCCTCGGCAACCCAGGAGGCCGTCGGCTTGGCCGAGCTGGTCGGGACGGTCACGCCGCCCTTGTAGGACGTGTGCGTCACGCGCGGCAGGATCATGCCGGTCGCTTCGATCTTCTCGTAGATCTTCTGCAGCGTCGTGGTCGGGATGGCCGCGCCAACGTCGGAGGTCTTGGTGTTTGCGTCCACGTTGGTCAGCTCTGCCGGGATCTTCTTGCCGGTCAGGACGTAGTTCATGAAGGCCCGCTTGTACTCGTCGGTGTCGTACCGGTCGAGCACGTCCGGAGTCTTTGCCGTGCCGGACAGGTCGACGGACTGTGCCGCCGCAGCCGGTGCCGCAACCTTCTGCCCTGCAAGCGCGTTGAGGTTCGCCTGGATCTTGGCTTCCTCCTCAAACTTGGCGTCGAGGGCCTCGATTTCTTTCATCTTGGCCTGTGCCTCTGCGGTCTTGCTTTCGTCCAGCAGCTTCTGGGCGTCGTCCATAAGCTTCTGGCGCTGGATGTTGTAAATTTCCTTTGTCATTTCAATTCTCCTTTGAGTTTTAAAAATTTCAGTTTTGCTTCTGCCTGCGCCCGTTCGGGCATAAAAAAATCAGGCTCTGCGGCCTGACCTTTTAAAAAGTTTTCCGCGCGCCGGAGCGCGTCTTCGCTGAGCATGCCGGAATAAAAATCCGCCGCCAGCGGTTTCTGGCCGTTATCCGGCTGCATGACGCGGTCGATGAGGCCGAGTTCTACGGCCCGCTCCGCCGTGACCCACGTCTCAGCGTCCATCATGGCGGCGATCTCCGCCTCCGGCCTGCCAGTCTTGGCGACGTAGGCCGATATAATGGCGTGGTTGGCGTCGCGCAGGACGCCCGCGGTGTGCTCCATCTGACGGTAATCGCCGTCGGCGCTGGACTGGACGTTGTGGATCATCATCATGCCGGTCGGCGTCATTTCCGACTCGCCCGCCATGGCGATGATGGACGCGGCCGATGCCGCAAGGCCGACGATGCGGATGTGGACGCCGCCCGCGTAGTTGCGCAGTGCGGTATAGATCTCGCTCGCGGCGAAGATCTCGCCGCCGCCGGAATTGATCTCGACTTCTGCCCGCTCACCGTTTCCGGATGCAAGCGCGTCGGCTACGGATTTAGGGCTCGTCGCCTCCATGCCGTACCACTGATAAAAGCGGTGCTGATTGCTGGATACGATGGGCCCGCGAATGCTGATCTTCATGTGGTTTCATCTCCTTTCTGCGTGGTGTTCCGGTCGACCGGCTGCGTGTCCAGCCTGCGGATCGGCTTGTCCCCGCCGTCGACCGGCGCGAGGTTAAAGGCGCGGCGCCATTCGTTCGGCGTCAGCGCGCCGCGGTCGACCATCTGCAGGAGGTTGAGCTTGGTCGAGGTCGAGGCGAAGTCCCACGCGGACGCCTCAAAGACGATGCGGTTGCCGCAGCCGCGCTCGCGCCGGGAAAAGAGCTTGCGGGTGTACTCGCCGCTCAGCTGCTTCAAAACCGGCTCGATCTCGGCGTCAAAATAGGCGTTTTGCTCATCTTCCGTCGCAATGGATGTGACGATGTGCGGGTTGGTATTGAACAGAGCGTAGATGCGCTGCGTGGTTTTGTCCATCTGGGCGGCGTTCGGGACGTAGTCCTTGGGGTCGATCTGCTTTGCCTCTGCCTTTGCGTCTACTGCTGCAACGCCCGTGCCGTTAGTCACGTTCAGAAAACTGTCCGCGAAGTCCTGCGCGCGCTGCTTCACGTCCTCCGGGCGCATGGACGCGGCGAACATCAAAAGCCAGCGGATGACGGCGCTGTTTCGGATGGCCTTGACGATGCCCTGATCCGTCGTGGTGACGATCTCCATGAGCGGCACAATGGCCGGGGCGATGGGGTCGCCGAAGATGTCGTTTTCGTAGAAATCCCCGCGCAGGTGGATCACATCGTCGTATGCAAACGTCAGCACATTGCCGTTCTGCATGTAAAATTTCAGGTACAGGTTGCCTCCCGCGTCGTAAACGGCATCGGCCTGCATGGCCGCGACTGGGAAAATGGCGTTCGGCAGGCCGTTTTCATCCCGGAGGATGACCGCGAAGGCGTTGTTGTTGAGCACCAGCTGTGCGGCCAGCTTTTCCTGCAGCATCTGGCCGGTCATGTACTGGTTCGGCTCTTCGAGCAGGAAGCGGATGTACGGCTCCGGGTTGACGGCGATCTTCCGCGTCTGGGCGGTGATGGTCTCCCGGATGTGCTTGGCCGTCAGCTTGCCGATGGCCTTGACCTTGGGTCGGATGCAGGCGCGGACGATATCGGACTGATACATTTTGCCGTTGTAGCTGTAAAAGCCGTTCCCGCGCTCCTGCACCATCTGGACAGTCGAAACGCGCTTGGTCGTTGTGATATTCGTCAGGAGGTTTTTAAAAAATCCCATTGTCTCACTCCTAGAGCATACTGGTGTATTCTGCCTGCTTCTGATCGTAGATCGTGTAGGCGTCGAGCAGGGCCGCCGTTCCGTCAATGCGGCGGGTTGACTTGCTCGTCTTGTGCGGCTGGATGTTGCCGTTTTTGTCCTCGTCGTAGGCGGTGTTTGCGAGGTTCCACTTGTCGATCGGGTGGTTATTGTAAATAATGCGCTTGGATTCGAGGTCGTTTCCGCAGCGCTTCATGGGCTCTGACAAGGTCTTCACGCCCTGATGTACGGCGATCATGGCCTCTTTCCCGAAATAGTCCGCCATGCTGTCCACCCAATAAGACGCAGACCACGCATCATACCCAATAAAGGGGATAAAAATATCGAGGTCTTCCTGCACCTCGATGAACCATGCTTTGACGTCCTCATAGCGGATCTTGTTGCCCTCGGACAGGCGGAGCAGCCCGCGCTCATGCCACTTGTCGTAGGGGATCTTGTCCTCCGTGACGCGTTTTTCCAAAAGGTCCTGCGGCAGCCAGTACATCTGCAGCACAAACAGGATCTCCGGCAGCTCCGGCACTTGGAACAGCACCTTTGCCGCCGTCAGGTCAGTGGTTTTGGAGAGGTCCGCGCCGCCGATGCCGTATCGCGGGTAGGAAAGCACGCGCTCCTGCGTCCTGCCGTCCGCCATGTGGTGCTGCCAGATCAGGCGGCGGTTTTCCTTGTCGAGCTGGAAGGTGTCGCGGTTGTCCAGCTGCTCAAAGTTGAGCCAGGCTTCGCTGGAGGTCTCGCGGATGTTGAAATCCTTGCAGACGAGGTTTCGGACGAGGGCCGGGTTTTTCTCCGCCCGCTCGACCCGCTCTTTCAGCGCCGTGTAGCTCTTGATCGTCCCGAGGCCCGGATTTGCCTTTTTCCAGCAGTCCGGGTCTGTCCACTCGCTGCGCTTGTCGAGCTCGTAAATAAACGCGATCCGGCGCGGGTCGTGGTACCCGTCCGGATCTTCGTAGCCGTTTATGATGCGCTCGGCCTCTTCGTATTTTTCGTCGTAGATATCTTCTCGAATGGTGCCGGCTGTGGAGGTGATGAATCGCAGCGGCTGCGCGCGGGCCTGATCGCCGTCGGCAACGATGTCGTACAGCGGTCTGCCGTTTTTCCACTGATGGAGCTCGTCCATCATGGCCCCGTGGATGTTGAGGCCGTCGAGCGTGTCGCTGTCCGAGGACAGCGGCTTGAATACGCCGTCGTTGTAATCGCTGTCCACCTCGCCGACCAGGCAGCGCGTCCGCTTGCGCAGCGCCGGCGATTTCTGCACCATGCGCTTGGCTTCCTGCCAGATGATCTTCGCCTGGTCCCGCTTTGTGGCTACCGCGTAGACTTCCGGGCCTGCTTCGCCGTCCGCCAGCTGCAAATACAGGCCGACGCCGGAGGCCAGCAGCGATTTGCCGTTTTTCTTGCCGACAATGAGGATGGCCTCGCGGTACTGGCGGTTTCCCTCGATGTCGATAAACCCGAAGACAGTCGCCAGCAGTGCTTTTTCCCATAGCTCCAGCCGGACGAGCTGGCCGCCCGCCTTGCCCTTGGAGTGGTGGCAGTAGTTTTCAAAAAATTCGAGGACGTGGTTTGCCCGGCGCGGGGAATAATAAAACTCGGAATCCGTGTTTTCCAGCTGCTCTACAACGTGCCGGTAGGTCTTCTGGACTTTCAGGCTGACGACCTCGCGGCCCGACTGGATCGCGTCCCAGTATTCGAGGATCGGGTTGTAGGTCTCCGGGTAGCGCGTGAGCTTCATGCCTCGTCACGCTCCCGGACAAAGCTTGCAAAGCCGTCGTCCTCCTGCTTTGGCGCGGTGTCCGGCTTCGGCAGGAGCGCCGTGAGCTGCTTGACGATCTTCTGGTAGTTCGCGTTCGTGGAGTTGTACGCCTGCCCGATCGGCCGGGCGCGGTCATAGGGCTCGAGCCGCTCCGACTGCTGGAATTTCTCCGTCCAGCCGTTTTCCCGCAGGTCGTCTGCCATGTCCTCGCACTCGATGCGCATAAAGGCTGCCTGATCGATGAGTCCCGCGACAGTTCCGGCTGCTTCCTTCGGCAGATTCCGGTAAAGCTTTTTCAGACGCGCTTTCTCCGCGCGGATCCTCTGTTCTTTGGTCTTTTCACGCTGATTCGCCACAGAAAACGCCTCCTTTTTGCTTGATTTTTGCCTCCTGCTCACGCGTGCGCGTGGATTACTTATCGCCGCTTCAAAGCAGGGGGGCCTCGCGAACGGTCTGCGTATTCTTCCGAGGTAGGGCGTGCGGTGATCTAGCCGGCGCCCCGGCCTCGCGCGACGGGGGGGATCGGGTCTCCGGCGGCGTCGAAGAAAATTTTTTGCGTCAGAGATTTTGCGACTCCGTGACCGTCAAACTGATCATGGCAGTCCTTACAGACGAACTCGAGATTGGAGTAGGACAGGCTGACGTCCGGGTCGGTGATGTTTTCCGGCGTGAGCGCCCGCTTGTGGTGGACGATGTAGCCCGGCTTGTCCCTGCACTCTTCGCACAGCCCGCCATCGATGGTCCGGCGGAACTTGATATACCCGGTGCGGCATTTCTTCCAGCGCCCGGACGCGTAAAAGCGTGCGGCCCATGGCTGCATCCTGTTCCCTCCAATTCTTCACGCTATCACTGTAGCACAGATTTTAGGCTCTGTTAGCTCAACTTTTGCGGTAGCCCATTGCCCGCGCCGCCTCGTAGACAAAGCGGCTGTACATCCGCTTTGCCGTGGATGTGCTCACGTGCACCTGCCGGGCAGCGGACTCCAGGCTCTCGCGCGGCCAGATCCATGTATGCAGGCGCACGATCTCCAGCACATCGCCGCCGTCCCGCCAGGTCTGCACGGTGTTGATGGCGGACTGGATCGCCGTGTAGTCCTCGTACTCCCGTGAGGACAGGACGCGCACCGCAATGTCCTCGACGGCGCGGCCGGAGGATTGCCCGCCCGGCTGTGAGGAATAGCCCGGCGTGATCTTCTGCCGGCTCATATCCCGAACCTGTCGGCTCAGTTTCGGGTATTCGCCGATGGTGCGGCAGACATTTCCGTACCACCAGTATCTCGGTTTCGACATCTTTTCAGCTCCTTCCTTCTTCGTCGCAAAACTCAACACATTTACAAGGCTTAAAGAAGGCGGCTCCCGTTCCGCTTATGTGTCTCGTTTTTGGGGTCCCATACATATTTGAAATATAGGAATCCATACTGCGTGGCTCTGGACTCGACGAGGATGTAGCCGCGCGGGGCGACTGGCGGGCGCGTCGGGCTGTAGTCCCGGACCGCCTCGGTCGCGGGCTCCGGCTCCGGCCGGACGCAGCTGCGGCTTGCCTTGTACCGGTGGCCGCCGAACTCCTTGCGCCAGTGGCCGTGCAGGTAGTTGGCCAGCGCCGTGTAGTCCTGCCCGTGGTCGACCTTATTTCCGTTCTCATCCAGATAGTAGTTGTGCTTCCGCAGCGGCTTGCAGTCGATGACGCTGCCGAGGCCCCAGAGCCTGCCGAGCTCATCGGCAGGAATGCCGTCCGTGATCAGATGCAGGTGGAAGCGGTTGGTCGATTTGCCCCGGCCGTAGACGATGACAATCTTGGCTTCCGGATACCGGTAGACCATGCGGCGGTAGAAATTATCCCGGATCCTGCGCATCTCCTGCGCGGTATGTACCTCATGCTCTTGGTCTAGCGTCAATGTGGAGTAATAGCTCGACGGGGAGAAGTTGGCGTTGACCAGCGCCACGAACTTTGCAGCCGAGATCCTGGTGTTGAATTCCTCGCGTTCTTCCTGCGACTGGAACCGCGGCTTCTTCGGCCGGCTGGTCTTCGGATCTGTGCCGCCCGCCACCGTGTACACGATCTGCTCGCAGACCCTCCCGGAAAACTTCCGGCGCTTGTGTCTCTTCACCATAGTCTCAGCTCCTCCCATCTCTGCCCGCTCAAAGCGTGGCCGGAAATTCCGGCCATGCGTTCAACTGGCAGTTCCTTCTTCTGTGTACCCGCACGCCGTACACGTACACGTATCTGTCTTTTCGTCCCAGCGGCAGCAGCCCACAGCCCAACATTCCGGGCAGATTGGCCACGGGCCTTTTTTTCCGGCCGGATCTGGACCCGGTCCGATTGGTGTCTCGTCTCGCAGTGTAGCCGGAGACTTCGGCCACATTTCGTCAAGCAACGCGTCTATCCTGCTTTTCAGGCTTCGCAGCTTAAAAAACACCAGCACGCCCAGCGCGATCCACTCCAGCGCGGCAGCAAGCTCCAAAATCTCAATGATCATTTTCTTCTCCTTCCACTCCTTCCAATTCTCCTTTGCAGTATGTGCAGCGGCTCGGCAGGCTTTTTTTCAAACCGCCTTTTTTCCAGAGCTCAAAGCATGGTTTCTCCGGTCTGCCGCAGTATGGGCATCGGTAGACACGGAAGATATCATCCCAGCGCCAGACCATGCGGACTGCGTTTTTCTGTTTCAAGTCCCATCGCCTCCCTCGTTGCTTCAACCAGCCTCTTTTCAAGTTTGTCCTGGTCGGTCTTCCCTTCCATCGTTGCGCCCTCCTGCTCTACCCACACGCCGTCCGTGCGCTTCGTAAATCCTGCTGGTGCAAAATTTCTGGCGTGTTCCAGCTCCGGCGTATGCCTGCACGTTGGATAGATGCATTTCTCGCAAGCCTTTCTGTCGCAAAGGAACAGGATATTCCGCTCTTTCGCCCGCGATACGCCGCTCGGCAGAAGAACGACTGGCTGCCCGATCTCCGCCGCAAGTTTCTCCTGAAGCTTTTTCCGATCGCCGTCACGCATTGCGACTGTGCATTCCAGCAAAATCATTTTCTTTTTTCCTCCACGTCTTCCGGCGGACGGCTGAACGAGAATTCCTTGCGGTTCCCAACAAACTTGGGCTCCGTCCACCTAATCCCAGCGATTTTCATGCCGCATTGCGGGCATTTTTGTGGTCTGACGATTCGTTCTTCGAGTCCAAAGTCAATGGTGTCTTCTGCGCCAAATGGAAAGATGTGCCGTCTTGCATCGTCGCTCACGCTGAATTCGTCGAAGACATAGTCGCATACCGGGCAAACGGGGCACGAGTCCAAGACTCCCTCGCTCTTGCTTCCTCGTTTTTTGATATTTTCTTCTGTTCTTCTCTGATTTTCTTCCGCCGCGTCGTTTTCCCGGATCTTCTGGTAGTATTCCAGCAGCTTCTCCCCGACATTTTTGAGCAGCACGGTATAGCAGTCCGGCACATCCTCCGGGAACCATCCTGCGATGGGGCCGCCGTTCAGCAGGCACTTGTCGCAGTCGTCCGCCCTGCACGCCCCTATTGCCTGCATGATCTCCGCAAAGCTCATGTCCTTTTTGCCAAGCCGCAGCGCTTCCCGGCGCTTGTCTTTCTTACTCATCCCTGTTCCGCCTCCATTTCCTTGCGCTCCTGCATAAACCCGTGCAGGAACAGCTCCAGCAGAGCGGCGGCGCGGTTGGTCAGATTTGTGAAATCCTTTTTGCTGATCTGCAGTTTGCCGGTCGTAACAACCTCAGTCTCCGGTCGACCAATAATCTGAATTGTCGGATTAGGCACCAGCGTCTTTGCACCGTCCGCCCCCACTTCGAAGAGCGGCGGCGTGGACTGCTCCATGACGATGCACGGCGGGTATTGCTCGCCGCGGAAGCTGGTATCCCATTGCTGTTTTTCGTAGTATGCGACAAAATTGTCTAGGTCGCGCGCAAACGCGCCCATGATTTCTGCCATTTTGATACTCCCTTCAAATTGTGATGATCTCCCGCCTCGACTGGCGGGCAAATTTGCGTTCCGGGCAGAAGCGGCATTCGGTGCAGCTCCAAGCGCCGCGGTAGTTGTTGCGCGTCGGGCAGAGTGGGTTGTAACAGATCCCGGAGCCTGCCCGCTGCGGGCCGCGGCCGAATTTTTTCTTCTTCGGTTCGGCTTTTGGCTTTTTGGCTGGATCCCTCTTGGTGACGAGCGTGGCCGCGCGTTCTTTCCGGAAGCAGCCGCAGCTTTTTGCATGCCCGTTCCGGAGGTACCTTCCGTCCTTGCTGCAGATGGTCCCGCATTTGCACCGGCAGATCCAGTGTGCCGTGTCTCCTTTTTTTGCTGGTATCCCGCCCGATGACGTGCAAATATCCAAAATCCGAGCCCGTCAGATCGACTACGTGTGACATTTCCATTCTCCTTTCGTCAGGGGCCGGTCTCCCGGCCCCTATGCAGAGCGGACTTGCACCGCCTGCGCCTGCGCGTCCCCCTGTCGCCGCAGGCGAGCTGCCCTTGTCTGCTCAGACAGCTTTCCATAAGGAGGTAACACGATGCCGCCGGGCGATCCCGACACCCGGCGTGGGGTAACGTTGACGGTTCCCATCCGCGCGCACGTTCCACACGCGCTTTTTATCCCCGGCCCGCGGGCTTGAGGTGTCGCGGGCCGGGTGCAGAGCCGGGGTGATCCTCCCGCAGCCGTCTCATGGCGGAGCGGCCGCGGCATAAGTCCGAAAAAATATGGTTCCCCGGCTGATTGCTGGTCTTAGCCCTCGGGCTGGCTGATATCCTTGTGCCGCAGCCCGTCGGCGTTCTCGGTCAGCGGCAGCGCCTGCCGCCGCGCGTGCTCATCCGGGTTCCAGCCGCACCGCGCGCAAAGATACGGCGCGAGCTTTGCATACGGACAGGCATTGCCCTGCTTCGGCAGCCCGCATGCCTCGCGCGGGCTGCTCTCGTTTTTTTCTGGCATGTTAGACCTCCTGGATCTCGATCCCGAATTTGGACCGCATGAATTTGCGGTTCCGCAGATACTCCTTGGTCCGCGTGGCGGTCGACTTCACGTCCTCGACGACTAGCTTTCCGCCGAATCGGTAGGAAAAGTCCGCCGTGTACCGGATCGCGCGGATCCGCTCCCCGGTCTCTGTCACATAAGATTCCTGCAGCGTGAATTGCGGCTGCAGCCGCAGGTCGGAGATGATCCCGGCCCGCAGCATGACCATCAGCTCGTCATAGCGCCGGGCTTCCTTCCGGCTGGCGAAGCGCAGCTCGCCGCGCGTATCTCTCCGGCTGCCGTACTTCGTCTTCCCATGGCTCCCCTTGTGAAGGGGAGCTGGCGCCGCAGCGCCTGAGAGGTCGATCTGCTGCCTGGCATACAGCTCCCGCATCCTCGGCGGCATGTCCGCCATGGATTCAAACCGCAGCCCGCTCATTCTGTAACTCCGTTTGTTCGCAGTTTTCCGTCTGTGCATCCAAAATCTGCGTGATGATACTCTCCAACTGTTCTGCAGCACGCATATCCCTCGCACCACGCTGCATACTTACTGTGCCTGCAGTCCTTGCACCGCACCACCGGCGCAACGTCGGCGGCGGGCATTTCCCGAATTTCGGCATATGCGCGTTCCAACCGTGTTAGTGCCGTCATGCTTCCACCGCGTTCTGCTTTCCGTAACGCAAATAGCGCATCCTCGCGCCGGATATAATCAGCCATAAGGCATACCTCCTGCAATAACTCCGGCCATCCCATCCGGCAGGGCGTGGAATGGGTCGATTGTTCGTATAATTTTCAGCCGCAAGAGCCTTTCCGCCTGCCGCTTGGTCAGCCGCCGCTCTCGCTTCTTCGGCGGCAACTCACCATTCTTTGCTGCAATAGCCGTAGGATTATGTTTGTGCTGGCCCATCCGTCGCCCTCCTGTTCCATGCCTCAACGGCTTGTTCTTCCGTGTCGTAAATATACACACCACCCAAAATCCCGCCATCGCACTCATAGCTTGCAATCGGGCATTCTGGGTTTTCCTCATGAGCATGGTGAAGCATAAAGCCAATCCCACTATAGGGACGTTCTCTATATGACTCATCATGCAGATTTCCTTCGTCATCGCACAGAACAAGGCTAATTTCACCGCCGCAAAACGGGCACGGTTTCAGTTCAGCCATCCTTCTTGCCCTCCAATTTGCCTTTGTGTTTCTTCACGAGCTCCTTCGCTAAGTTCAAGCCGACTAACGTCGGCGGCTGGCACTTTTTCAAGTAGTTTTACTGCAACGAGTACGGCGCAATTCCCGCACAGCCCAATGTCCGAGCACGTTCTGCATTGCTCCAATTTTATGTATTTCAGTGCCGCTTCGCGGCTGATGTATTCGTCAGGCATGGTCAACCTCCAATTTGCCTTTGTGTTTCTTCACGAGCTCCTTCGCGAGGTTCAAGCCGACGGCAGTATGGTCAAATTCGGAGTCCCCGATAGCCGGTTCAACGCATCCTTCCGTCCCGCCATATGTGCCATGATGCTGTGCGAAGTCACTTCCGTCCGGGAAACGCACTGCATAGCCGTCGTACAGGTGCTCTATCGTGCATTTGATTCCAAGATCGACGCAAAAATGGTACAATGCGCGTATTTCAGTGTATTTTGCTGGAAAATCTAACGTTCTTTCCTCAGGCGGCAGCACCACCACGCGCCCGTCCTTGTCGGCCTCGGCAATCTCTACAAGCCTGCTGATTGGCGTATTGTTGAGCGTTTCGAGATCAACCATGTGCTTTGCGGCCAGCGCAAGCTTAACCGTTTCCACTGCTTCCGGTTCAATCCCCGTGTCCTCGTAGGCTTTTAGCCGTCCGTACAGATCGCGGGCCATCTTGCGGAAAATATCCTTGCCAAAGCCGTTGCTCGTTGGGCCGTTGATCAGCACGTTGAGCGTGCTGTCCCGGCACTGCTTCCAGTCGATTTCCTTGCCGCCGATCGCGGCGTTCAGAAATCGGTCGGTGCCCGGGTCTACGTTGATATTAGGTCTTGTCAGTCGTTCCATTTCAAAACCCCTTTCTCAACATATCTGCAATACGCAATTTCCAACTTTGCACCCTTGCTTTCCTTCGCATCCGGCAGCGCGAACAGGATATCCGCCGCGTCGATCATCCCGAAGCACAGCCGCATGTAGTCCTTCGGTGTCAGCCCTTCCGGCAGTTCCGCCGGATTCAAGATCACCGCGAGAGGATACAGCTCCTGTATGTGCTTCGCCGTCATGCGGAATTTCATCTTGTAATTCGGATCTCCGGTGATTTTACCGGCTATGTAAACCTTCACGGCAATTCCTCCACATACCGCCAGCTCTGCGGCGGGCGGGTGACCGGCTTGGGTTTTGCCTTGAGCGCTACCTCTACCTCATTTGGCACAGCGTAAAATTCCCGCAGTTCGCGCGGGGTGTCGTAAATTTTAAGATCATCGATCTGCATGCCGTATCCGTGCTCCGTGCCCAGATACTTGTATATGTCCTCGCGGGTGAGGCAGGCATCCACCGTCGCCCATTTGGGGATCATGCAAAGCGGGTAGACCGTGCCGATCTTATTGCAAGTAAATTCCGCAACGACTTTCCCGTTGGCGTCCTCATATCCAAACGCCTCCGCCTGTTCGCGCTCATAGGCCGATTCCGCCGTAATAGCCGGCGTCCCTGCGTTGGCTTTCACCATGAGCGCCCCCTTTCCGCCTGTGGTACAGTAGATATAGCACTTAAACGGCACACCGCACTTCGGCGCGGTCTTGCGGATTTCGACCGTTTTACTCCCGTTCAGGATCTTCCGAGCCCACTCAGGGCGGACGCTGATCAAAACAGCTTTACTCATGCCTTGCCTCCTTCCTACTCCATGATCCCGAGTTTTTCTATCGTTTCCACGTAGCAGCTTTGGCAAATATAGCAAAGCGTTCTTGCAGGGCTATACGGCTTTCTAACCAGAACGCAGATGCTATTCTTTTTGAGCCGCTCACGCCCGCATTTTGCGCATTTACAAATGAACCTTTCGTCTGCTCTCACGCAGTCGCAATCTGCATCATAGATTCCCATTCGTTTTAACCCTCCGGCGCTTCCGGCAGCGGCATCCAGTGGGTGACTATACTGCTGCAATCGCCCTCTGCACAGCACCGCAGCGCCTGCACGATTTCCTGCCCTGTCATGGTTTTTCCTCCCTCCCCGGCGTCAGCTTGGCCAGCATGATCTGCCCCAGATCCGCCATGTAGACCAGCCGCCCGCGGCTGTACACCATCAGCTTGTCGCCCTGGATCTCCATTCGGTCGGCCTCGATGTTCGTGATATCCTGGCAGGCGTCACACACAAACCTCATACCATCGCCCCCGGCCGGGTGTCCGGCGTGTAGTGGAGCTTGGTCGCGCGGGCGTTCTGATGGTACTCCGGGCGGGTGAATTTATAGCCCCAGTGTTTGGCTGCGGTGAAAAGGGCCGCATAGCCATCCTCGGCGCGGACGGTTACTTTCTGGTCTCCATATGTAACGGAAAAGTGGTTCTGGCCGGTGTATCCAGCCTGTGCGATCACGGCGGGGCGCCGCGGCGCCCGCTCGCCGGGGTAATCGATGCTATTTCGCAATGTGTTTGCGCCTCCTTATCTGGTTGTCGGCATGGACCATCTGCTTTCCCGCTGCTAGATCGGGCTGCAGGCTGTCCCTGTCACGGTGGTTGACATCGTAGATGTGGTTCCGGATGCTCTCGTAGAGCGTCCAGCTGCAGCAGGTCTTCGACCGTATCCCGGTCGACGCGCGGCATGCTCTGCAGAATCTCCCGGTCATTGGCGCAGTCATCGGCAAAGGCCAGGACGGCGTCGATGATGTCGGCCAGCTGATCCGGCCGGAGCTCGACGATGATCTTGGGCTCGTCCTTCACCGGCTTCACAGGATCCCGTAGGTCGTCAGGCCCAGCGCGATCGCGCCGGTCGCGACGCAGGCGTCGGTCATCTCTGCGTACCCGGCGATCACCGCCAGCACAAAGGCCGCGCCGCCCAGCCACACGCAGCAGGTCTTCGCCACCCGCCGCATTGCCTCCCGGTACCGCAGCTCCTCCAGCAGTCGCTCCTGCCGCTCCCTGGTCTCTTCCTCCGGCTCATACCCGAGCTGTTCCAGTGCGGCGATCGTTTTTTTCTTGAGCTCATCCACCCAGCGCACCCCCTTCCAGATCCAGAATCTTCTCGATCGCAGCCTTGACCTGCTTGCCCTTCCGGGCTCCATTCAGGATCTTGCTGAGATATGTCTTATTGCAGGGGATCCCCATCCCCCTGACCTGCGCGGCCAGCCAGTCCTGCGTCTTGTCCAGATCGATCAGCCGCTTGCGCACGGTCTTCCCGAAATTTGTCATGCTGTCTCCTTCTTCGCTTCCTGCATCCGCCTGACGAGACGCGCCAGACGGGCGTTTTGTGTAACGAGCTTCTGCGCGTCCAGGTCCAGCCCCTTGCGCTTCAGCCCGTTTATGATCTGCGCTGCCTGGCACTCACACACCATCGCCGCCTCGATCAGATCGTGCAGCTCCTGCGCGCTCAATGTGAGGGTGTAGGCCTTTTCCTTCCCCATGGGTCAGCCTCCTATCTCTGTACCATCCACCGTGCCAGCTCCGTGAGCGACACCGTGTACTTGTTCCCGATGTGCCGGGCCGGGAACCGCCGGTCGGCCAGCAGCGTCCGCCGGTCGATGCCCAGCGCCGCCTGACATTCCGTGATCCCGATGGCCGCCCGGCCCGGAAACATATCCGTCAGCAGCTCCAGCTGCGGCCGGTATCCTTCCAGCTCTCTCGGCATCCCCTCACGCCTCCTTCTTCTCGCCCTCGAGCTTCCCGATGATGCCGTGGATTCTCTCAGCCGTTTTATATCGGTACGCTGCTACCTCGCGGAATCGCTCCC
>ERZ772820.839-NODE-839-length-26838-cov-16.951200_pt1 | contig 26838 bp, 19 predicted proteins | sample MGYA00511377_ERZ772820 | MGnify/ENA primary metagenome ERZ772820 (study PRJEB29015, sample SAMEA2737684) | human gut metagenome | biome: human gut; feature: human-associated habitat; material: faeces | place: China | collected 2012 ... | reverse complement strand
CCTCACGCTCCAAATCCTTGCCGCTTACCTTGTCCGTAATGATATCCCGCTCCTCTACACCGGCATCCATGAGGGCTTTGAGTTGCCGATCCAAATGTTGTTCTCTCGTAGATACACGGGCATAGCCGTATGTCTTTTTCAACTTGTTTTCATCTCCTTTTCCGTTTCAAAAGCTAATGCCTTTTTCGGACATATCCCAAAATGACAAAATAACTTTTTCGGACACAGAATCATATCCCGATTGCCCAGCCATTGGCAACGCTGAAAAGGTAAACCTTTTCAGATACCTAATTACACGGAGGAGAGAGATGAATTACAGCAAACAGTCGTTGCAGTTTCAAATAGGGCAGATAGGAGACTCGGAAAAGAGAATTCTGAAGTATGGCAAACAGCTCACTTCCTTTGAACTGCAACGATCGTCCTGTTTTCTCAAAAAGCCTCCCTCAAATCATTGCACAATATCACCAGACGGAGAAAAGGGCTTTCTCTTTTGCCATTGCGATAGACCTTTTTTGTTTTTGGGGATAAAAAAGACCGCTGACTGTACGCACACGGCGCGGGTCAACGGTCAGTTTTCGGTGTTCGGTTTTTGTGCTCAGCCTGACAAACTGGAATTTGAATTCCCCAAAATCATAGGCTTTTGCCGCTGATTATAGGGCTTTAATGAAATCCTCTGAAACCGCCCCAAACAAAGGATTTTTCGCAATCTGCTCACCGAATCCCTTTATTAAATGTTACACCGTTTCTACAACGCCCTCGCCGATCATAAGGGCAAAAACAAGGGCAAGAAAATCCCATAACAGGATATAACAAGGTGTGGCAATCGGGAGCCTGTGACATATGTGTGAATATACTTCAATGATTATTATAACGGAGGATGTCAATATGGAAAAGTACATTTATGATAAGAACAACGGTCTTTGGTATGAGCTTCAGGGCGATTATTACGTCCCTTGCCTGACAGTACCGGCTCAAGAAGCAAAACCCATCGGTATTTGGGGGCAGCGGCACTTGCGATATATCAAGAAGGAACGCAAAGCCTTGTATACGGAGCTGCTGATTAGCGGCAGGCTGAATGCTTACCTTTCTGATATCAACGAACATGCGACGGAGCAAATGCTCCTGCTGACACAGCAGATGGCCGAGCGTGAGGGCGTCACTGAACAGCTCAAAGAACAAGATCAAATGCTTTGGGTGCAGCGGATGAACAACATCCGGGATCGGGCAATGGAGATCGTAAATCACGACCTGATCTATGCATAAGGTATCGGGTGGCGGGGAACAATCCCTGCCGCCTTTTTACTGAAATGTCATGCAATGTCTATTTGAAAAATGAGCAGGTAAAGCGCCCTTTTATAGTGACAATTTTGTCACTACGTGGTATAATAATGTCACTTCGGAAAGCGAGGGGTAGGATATGAACTTAGGAAAAGAAACGGAAACGCTTGAATTCAAAAAGACAACAGGCGAAATGAAAGAGGCGATGATCTCCATCTCGTCCATTCTGAATAAGCATGGAATCGGAACTCTCTATTTCGGCGTGAAGCCTAACGGAGACGTCTGCGGGCAGGATGTTTCTGAGTCATCGCTCAGAGACGTGTCCCGTGCCGTATATGAAAGCATTCGGCCTCAAATCTACCCTGCTATCGAGGAAGTCATTCTGGAAGGAAAGCACCTGATCAAGGTGGAATTCAACGGCAATAATACACCGTATTCCGCTTCTGGAAGGTACTACCTTCGAACCGCCGACGAGGATCGGGAGGTCACGCCGGAAGAACTAAAAAGCTTTTTCGTTTCAAATGAATATCGTGAGAAATGGGAGAAAACGCCTTCTGCCGCTTCGGTGAAGCAAGTCGATAAGAACGCTGTCAAAGCATTCTGGCAAAAAGCCATTTCTGCTGGAAGAATCCCGGAAGGAAGATATACCTGCCCTGTCATTCTGAAACGGTATGGTCTTGTCAAAGGTGACAGTCTTAATAACGCAGGCGAATATCTTTTCGGAAACACACATCCTGTCACTTTGAAGGCAGCCATATTTGCAACGGATGAGAAACTCACCTTCCTTGATATGAAGTTGTTTGAGGATAACATCTATAATCTTCTCGGGATAGCTGAGGATTACATACTGAAAAACATCCGGTGGAGAAGCGAGATTGTCGGCACAGAACGAACCGAGACACCGGAGATTCCTGTGGCGGTAATCAGAGAGGTGCTGGCAAACAGCTTCGCCCATGCTGTCTACAACGGCCGTACAAACCATGAGATTTGTATTCATCCCGGCATGATCACGATTTACAGCCCAGGCGAATATGCAAGCAATCACAAGCCTGAAGACTACATGAAAGGCAATTATGAATCTGTAATCCGAAACGCCACAATTGCCAAAATCCTTTATCTCAACAAGTCGATTGAGCAATTTGGAAGCGGATTTAAGCGGATTAACAGCCTGTGCAAAGATGCCGGAATACGCTTCTCATATGAGAGTGATGAACTTGGATTCAAATTTATCCTGTATCGTCCGGAACTTCAAAGTGACATTCCACGTGTCACTTTGGATGTCACTTTGAACGGGACAGAGATGGCCGTGCTTGCCTTCTTGAAACAGAAGCCGGATTCTTCACGTGGCGAGATTGCGGACAAGATTTCCAAAACGGTCAGAACGGTTCAGAGAGCATTGGATTCTTTGAGAGACAAGGGGTATATACAGCGCGTCGGCTCCAAACAAGAGCCGTATTGGGAAGTGCTGAAATAATCAGCCTGTCAAAATGAGGTGAAAGAATACATGAACTACCAAGGATACATTATTTATCGTGAGCGACTTCGGCGAAACTGGAGTCAGGCGGGGCTGTGCAAAGGGATTTGCACAGTGTCATATCTGTCCAAAATTGAATCCGGTAAGGCTGAGCCGTCAGAGGAGATTGTGCGACTCCTCCTGGACCGGCTGGATTTGGAAATTGATCAAGAAATAGAGCGAGAAGCAGCTAAACTTGCAGATCAGGGCTGGGAGCTGCTGTTTGCCGGCAGGTTTGCTAAACTGAGTGATCTGCTACATGGAAAGGATAAAGATCGCTATCGGGCTGTTCCTGCGTGGCTGGATCTGGCGTTGCTTTCTTCCAAAAAGCCGTTGGATACTGCACTGGAACCATGCATGGATACACGGCAATTGGCTCTGCAACGGATATTACAAGGGCGGGAAACTGAGGCGGTGCGACTCATACCTAACGCATATACCTACTTGACACTGGGCATGGCCGACTATAAAGCCGGAAACTACTCATCTGCAGTGGACGCGCTGCAGACTGCCTATGACTTGGCAAGCAGGGAAGGTACGGTGCGGATCATGCTGGAGGCGAGGCTCTTCCTCGGCAACGCCTATTGCAATCGGCAGGATCTTCCCAATATGGAGCGTCACTATCGGTTGGCGCGGCGGCTGGCTGAGGATTTGCAAGATCAGAGAGCTCTTGGGGCCATTGGTTATAACACAGCATCGGCGTGGATCGAGACAGGCCGCTATGAGGATGCCTACATATGGTTCTCTAAGCAGGAAGAGTCAACGCTGATGTCACTGCACAAACTGGCAATCTGCTGTGAAAAAACCGGGCGGAGAGAGCAGGCCCTCAGCGTTTTGAAACAGGCAGAAGACATGGATACAGACGAGTTGGATCGATCGCTTGCGCTGCAGCTTCTTTGCCTTGTTCGGTATCGTGTGGAGCACCCGGACTATCTCACACGAGAGGATTATGGCTCGCTGCTTTTGGAAAGCTTTACCCGCCTTCGAGGAGAATTGCCCTCCGGCTTTGCAATCTTCCATCTGCCGTGGGTGCTAGAATGGTATAAGGCAACCAGACAATATAAGAAAGCCTGCGATCTGCTGGAGGAGTTTCCTGAAAAAACACTATAAAGCGTAATTTAGCCCGCATATTCAGAGGAACTTTCCCAAATATGCGGGCTATTATTTGTCTCACCGAACTGCTACACTATTTGCAGAGGTGATACATATGAAAACAGCGAAACTCTGGACACGAAACTTCCGCTTGGTGATTCTTGCATCCGCTATTGGTACAGTTGGCGCAATCGCAGGCGGTTTTGCATTAGCATTCTTGGTGTTTGATGAAACAGGTAGTACCCTGGCATCGGCTCTGATTGTAGCAATCCAGCTTTTGCCGCATCTTTTACTCCCGGTTCTGATTGCGCCATTTATGGACCGCCTGCCTCGCAAATCGTTTCTGGTGGCAGGTGATATCGCAAACGCCGTATTGCTGGCCGGAATGGGTTTGTGGCTGCTGTTTTTTGATTTTTCCTATGTAGGTTACCTGGCAGTGTCTTTGCTGTTGGCTTGCCTTGGCGCAGTGGATGAGCTGGCATTCACCAGCATCTATCCGGAGCTGATCCCGGAAGGCGCAGAGCAAAAGGGCTACGCGGTGTCCTCTATGCTCTATCCGGTTTTGACGGTCATCATGACACCGTTAGCTGCTGTTCTTCTGGACACGCTTGGCGTCGCATGGATTTTGATCGCTCAAAGCGGCCTCTCCCTGGCGGCGGCCATCACAGAGAGCTTTATCCATCTGGATGAAACAGAACGGCAACACCGTACACCATACTCTCTGCAGGCTTGGGTTGGTGATATACGGGAGGCGGTGCTGTACTTAAAGGAGGAGCGTGGTCTTCGCAGCATCTACGAATATATGGCAGTTACAAACGGTGTTGCCAGCGGTTTTTCTCCTATTCTGGTAGCATTCTTTCGCACTTTTCCGGGCTTCACCGCCGCTATGTACTCAGCCTTTTCCGTGGTAGAGTTTGCCGGACGGACAATTGGCAGTGCGTTGCAATACCGAATCAAGATTCCTGATAAGAAGAAGTACGGCTTCGTGTTTTTTGTCTATCAGGTTTATGAAACCGTGGATATGTGTCTGCTCTGGCTGCCCTATCCGCTGATGCTGGTCAACCGTGGGATCTGCGGATTTCTCGGGAGCAACAGCGCAATTCTGCGAAGCGCAGCTGTGCAGCGTTATATCCCTGAAAAGCTTCGGTCTCGCATCAATGCATTCAACGGCGTACTGCTCACTGCCGGAGCAAGCGTTTTTTCACTGCTGATGGGTTTTCTTGGGGAAATTCTCGACTATCGTTGGTGTGTCACGATCGGCGGAGCTATCGCTATGCTTGCCAGTTGGCTTCTGATCTGGGGCAGGCGTAAGGACGTGCGTAGGATATATGAAACAGGCCATGACGAGATCACACAATAATTTATACCGGCTCTTACAGATTCTTGCATATAGAGTTGGTGGTTTTCACCTTTTATGGTTTCTATGTATGCACCGCAGGGGCTTCCTGCGGTGTGTTTTCCTGTCTTAGCGTCCTCTGTCATAATCGTGGCTGCAAAATCGGGTCTGCTGCCGCCTTGCATCATTCCTCCGCTTGGCCTCCGCTTCCATGTCCCGGAGCTTCTTTCGGATGCTCTCTTTTTCAGGCGGTGCCTGCTGGGTCTGCTGCCCTCCGTGGACTTGCCGCTCCCATGCGGCCAGATCGCGGTTGTACTGCTCCACAAGGAGCGTGGCGTCGTCATACAGCCGTTTGAACGCCTGCACGTCGGGATAGCCGTCCTCTTTCAGAATACCGGGCAGTCGGTCCATCCGGCGGTCGATCTCCTGCTGTATACCTGTAATCTTTTCCTGCAGGGCCTTGCGCTCTTTTCCTTTGAACAGTCCCGTCGTCTCGGCAAGCTGTTTTTCCAACTTCGGCAGTTCACCGTGCATGAGCTGCTTGACCGCTCTGGCCTCGTCCTGTACCTTGACCATCAGCTTCTGCATCTTGCGGTATTCCTCCATATCAACGGACAGCGTAGGCTTGGGCGGGACCTCCGTCTCCCGAATCAATACCTGTAGGATTTCCTTTGCCTTTTGGATGATGCCCCGGAACAGTCCCGGCAACCATCCGTGCTTCTGCACGGAGCGGGTGGCCTCATCGTAGACGTGTTCGTTTCTGATCTCTATGATCTTGGATTCTTCGATTCCGGACACCAGCGCCATATCTGCCGTTCTGTTCCAGTCCTGCCTTGCGGCGTTGTCCGCCTCGATCTCCGCCGCCTTCGGGTTATTCTTCCCGATCTTCTTTGTCGGGAGATATACGCTGTTCGGGTCAAATACCTTTAGCTGCCGTTCCGGGTCATGGATATGCCGGTTGATGAGGGCGGTGTAGAACTGCTTGGCCTCATCCATAAACAGTTCATTTTTGAATACCTCGTCCTTTGCTGTGAACAGGTGGCTTTCGTAGGCCTCGCCCTTCTTGATGACGGTGCAGCCCTCCCGGATCATACCGTCCTCGCCGGTAATCTCTTTCTTCGTGCGGACCCGCTTGCCGGTTTCATCATAGAACACGCTGCGGGTGGCGATCTTGACCTCCGGCTCTGGCAGCAAGCGCCGCTCCGAAAAGATCAGATGGATGTGATAGTTTTTCTTGGTCTTGTTGTGGTGGAGTGCCGAGACGCATTCCACATCGTACCGCTTCTTGAACTGCTCCGTGAACTCCCGCAGCACTTGGCTGGGATCAAACTGCGTGTATTCCTCCGGCAGCGCAATGATCAGCTCCCGTGCCTCGATACACTTCCCTTCAGTCCCATAGCGCTGAAATTCCTCCTGACACTCCTTCGCCAGATCGTTCCAGAAGGTCATATCTTCCCTTGTAGAGAAGGTGGCATAGAGGTACTCTTGCCGCTTGGGGTCTGAGATATACGATATTCTTCCCTTGACATTGGACAGCTTCGACATCTGGATAAAGCTGTGCCGTGCCATTGTTCACCTCCGTTCTTTCGCCCTTCGTCTCCCCGTATGTTGTCACGCCGCCGCAGCGGTGGGACAACACCGGAAAGCGCAGGGCGGTTTCCGGCTGCGCCTCTGTCCGTTAACGCCAGGACAGAGACGTAGGCCCTCCGCAGGAGCGAAATGCCCCTTGTACAAATCGTCAGATTTGTGCGAGGGGTATATTTCGCTCTCAAACGGCGAGGCCTTTTTTCTGCTGTGTCCATTCTTAGCGCACCTCCCGGACGTCTGCCTGATTGAGCAGGTTTCTCCCCTGATTGACGGTCATGAAGTTCTCCAGTGCGTCCCTTCGGATGATCGTCTTGCGTCCCACCTTGAGTACGGGCAGCTTGCCCCAGTCCACCAACTTGCGCATGGTGTTCCGTCCGATTCCGGACATTTCGGCGGCTTCCTCGATGGTCAGTCCCATTTTGACTCCGTTCATGTTATCACCTCCATTCTGCAAATACCTGCTTTGCAACCTTTGCCCTGTCATTATACTTATTTTGCCTCTGTTTGTCAACTCGTTCTGCAACCGTTTAAGAAATAATTTTGAGAATATACGCAAAATAGGGTTGCAAACTGAGCCTGTATGTGTTATACTTGCATTCGTTAGGAGGTGAACGCCTTGAAACTAAAAGAAATGTTCAGCCCGAAACAGGTCGGGGAACGGATCAAGGAGCGCCGGACAGAGCTCAAGCTGTCCATGCCGGAGCTGGGAAAGCGGATCGGCGTCAACAAATCCACCATCCAGAGATACGAAGCGGACGGGGTCGATCCGAAGCGCACCATGATCATCAACGGTCTGGCGGAAGCACTTCTCACCACTCCCGAATGGCTGACGGGGCTTTCCGACGATAAGGAATACAGTATCTATACCGTCTGCCAAATGGATTTGGAGAAGCACATCAAGGGCTATCTGGAAACGGTGACCTCTACCGTCAACGGAGAACCTCACCAGCAGCTCCTGACCACCTTCCTCGGTCAGATCGTAGACCTCTACACCATCCTCGCAAAGTATTGGGCGGTGTCCATGAAGAAGGTCGATGAAGTGGCGGAGGACGAAGGGCTGAAAGAGTCCATCGGCAAATATGCGATCCATATCGGCTCCATCACCGAGCAGGTCTATCAGAAGGAAATGGAGGTCCCGATAGAGGATATGAAGCGATACCTGGACGGCATCCTGCATCTGTACGATGAAGGCCGGACAAAGGTATCTATCCCGGAGCTGTTCGGGATCGTCGATCAGGCAAAACAGAAGCTGATCGAAAAAGGCACATAAGTACCGTGGCACCTTGAAATACGAATACGGGAACGAAAAAGCCGGTCATAAAGACTGGCGGATATGGTAACACGCACACCATATGTCACAGACCCGATTGCCACGGATACGGAAAGGAGAATCACGATCTATGGCAAAAGGATCTGTCAGAAAGAAAGGCAAAAAGTGGTACTACCGTTTCTACGTCGAAGACGAGAGCGGAAATCTGGTGCAGAAGGAATACGCCGGAACAGAGAGCAAGTCCGAAACGGAAGCCCTGCTCCGAAAGGCGATGGAGGACTATGAGGCAAAGAAGTTCGTTGCCAGGTCCGAAAACGTCACGGTGGGCGATCTGCTGGATATGTGGATCGAGGAAGAAGTCAAGCCCGGCAATCTCTCCAACGGTACGGTAATGGCCTATCAGAGCGCTGTGGGACGCATCAAGCAGTTTCCCATCGGCGGCCGGAAGCTCAAAACTGTTACCTCGGAGCATTTACAGGCGTTCTTCGATCTTCTGTCCTTCGGGGGCGCCAACGCCGACGGGACAGAGGTCAATCCCATCAGCAAGGGCTATATGCGGCAGTTCTCGGCGGTGATGAAGGGAGCGTTCCGATTTGCGGTTTTCCCCAAGCGGCTGATGACCTTCAACCCGATGCAGTATATCAAGATCAGGCAGAAGCAGGAAAGCTACGAGCTGTGGGGTGAGGACAGCGAGGACGGGCTGACCGTCCCGACAATCTCCTATGAGCAGTTCAAGGCGCTGACGGACTATCTGAAAAAGAAAGAGAATCCGGCTCTCCTGCCCATCCAGATCGCCTACTACACCGGGCTTCGGATCGGCGAGGTCTGCGCCCTCACATGGCAAGATATTGATCTCAAGGAGCAGACCATCACGGTGCGGCGCAGTATGCGCTACAACGGGGCGAGGCACAAGACGGAGGTCGGCACCACCAAGCGGAGCAAAACCCGCACAGTAGACTTCTGCGACACGCTGGCGGGTATCCTCAAGGCGGCAAAGACCGAGCAGCACAAAAACCGCTTCAAGTACGGCGAGCTCTACAGCCTGAACTACTACAAGCAGGTACAGGAGAAGGGCCGCAGTTACTATGAGCTGTACAGCCTACAAAGGTCGGAGGAAGTGCCGGAGGACTACAAGGAGATCGACTTCGTTTGTCTCCGCCCGGACGGGTGCTTTGAATCGTCCAGCACGGTCGGCATTGCCTGCCGGACAGCCTCAAAGAAGATACCGGGGCTTGAGGGCTTCCACTTCCATCAGCTTCGACATACGTTTACCAGCAACCTGCTCTCGAATGGGGCAGCGCCGAAGGACGTGCAGGAGCTTTTGGGACACGCCGACGTCAGTACCACCATGAACATCTACGCTCACTCGACAAGGGAAGCAAAACGCTCCTCGGCCCGCCTGCTGGATAAGGTGGTAGGCGGCGAATGATAAAAAGTTTCCCTTGTTTTGCCCCACAAGGGCAAAAACAAGGGAAAACAGAGCTTTTTATGGTAGCAGGCCTGCGGGAAATGCAGGAAAATCAAGGACTTTCAGAGAATCAGATTGATAAACTGGAATTTTTCTTTTTTATTCGTCCAAAGCGTCACAAAGCTTGTCCATAATTTCAGAAAGAGCAGTTGGAATTCCTTCTTCCCAGTTTGGACTTTCTATCAACTGAATTTTACTTTTCACCTATTGCCTTGAAACAGACCACTGCACCGCAAATAAAAAATATAATGCAAATAATGAGTGGGATTATTAAGTCTAATCCCAACAAACTGCCTAAAATACCAGTAATTCCGTTATAATCCCACTGGTAAGGTGCCGCAGAGCATAGAATAATTATTGAACCAAGAAAACCCATTAGCTGCCACACAATTCCTAAAATCATTTTTTCATACAATCACATTCCTTTACCAAATTCTAATTTGTCTATTGATTAACCATTTTAATTTTAGCATAACTTTTTGAATTTTCCTACCTCACGCAAGACCTTGGCCGCTCGTGTTTTGAGGGGTTTGTTAGCCAGATAAACTGGAATTCTACTTATCCTTTCTTAGAGTATACAGTCTAACGATGTGTGGAATTGCAGACGGAAGAATAAGCAATAACCCCAGCGGGTAATCCATAACTGATACTATAACCGTTCCTACAAGTAAAATTGCCAATCCAACAACCGATAACAGAAAATCTTTTTTCTTATCCATATAAAATTCATAATTAAATTCCGATTAGTTTGCTTCATATTATTCGCGTTCAAGCTTGCTGGTGGCGAACAGCGTTTTATGCTGTTTGCGAACGGCAAGTCCACAAGGGATAGGCACGCAAGCATTGCAAGGTAGTGTAGATTCTTTGGCGGAACGAGGTAGCGAAACAATCTCGATCATGTTTGCTGTTCATCTGGGGCTTTTTCCCTCTGCTTTTGATATTCTTCCAAATACCGGTCCAGATAGACCTTGTTGACGGTGGCCACGATCGTGTTGCGGAGAAGATCCTTTGCGTCGGATTGTGTCTCGCCGAGGCTCTCTCTTGCGGGAGCTACTTCCATCTAGACATAATGGCACTCACTTTGGTTTCCGTACGCTTTTACGTTCAACTGAGAGTCAGTAATGCGTAAAAAAACAAAGTGACCAAAGCCAACCGTTCCTAGTCGACAGTAGGGTTTGATTCTATGGATTCTTGTTTTTTATTTCCGTCTAGTCCTGTCGGCTCGCATCTGTATGATACTGTCCGGTAGCCGGAGATATTGTAATAAACCTCACCCCCACCTACCTCAGTTAATACCTTGGTGGGCGGGGGTGTTATCGGGAGCTTAAGTTAGATTGTTCGGCTTACCAGTAACGGGGGTATCTGCCGTAGCTCTGCTGATGCTCGGCGTACTTCCACCAGGGAACCTGATTATAGAAGTCCGTCAGTTTCCCCCACATTTGGTCGGCAGCCGTGCCGGACTGGACGTACACGGTGACGGTGTACGTCTTTGTAGTGCCGTCGGCAAGGGTTACGGTGTAAGTTACAGGCTTGGAGAAGTTCTGCATCACGCCCGAACCCGGGGTCATATCGGTAATGTTGTTGCCGGATATAACGGGCACAAGCTTGGATACATCCGTACCGTAGGGCATTACGACGGATATTGTGCCGTTGGTCTGATTTATGCTGCCGGATACGCCGTTTATGCTGAAACCGGTTATACCGTCAACGGTAGTGGACTTGGTTTCCCATTTGCAGGTGAGCGACACGTCGCCCGCGGGCATGATGAAGGTGAAGTTATCTATCTTCTTGGTTTCACCTCCTGCCACGGCAAGCGTATAGGTAAGAGAGCCTGCAACCAACTGCATCCCCGCGTCCGGAGTTGCGGTAACGGTTATGGTATCGCCTGCACCGGCAGTAGTCTTGCTGGCAGTCAACGTGCCGCCCTTGGGCGCGGATATGGTTATCTTGAATTCGCCCGGCTGCTCCGTGCCGCCGCCGAATGCAGGTATATCCACCTTCAGCGCCGCGCTTTCAACGCCGCCTGCGTTTTTGACCACAATGTATATCTCACGCGCGCCTGCGGTAAGGTTATTGAGGGTTATGGTATTCTCTCCGGCAACCGCGTTCTTGCCGTTCTTGGTGGTATCCACCTTGGGTGTGGTAGCGCCCTTGTTCACCACGGCGTAGTAATACGTTCCCGCTTCGCCTGAGGTGAACTTTACGGTTGCTTCCTTGTCGCTCAAGCGCTCTGCGGTGCCGTTGGTCAACTCCGGCGCATTGGGCATATCGTACTTCACCTCTATGGTATATTCCTTCACGTCGCCATTTTCAGCCGTGACGGTGAAGGTGACAGGGGTATTGACGGACATGCCGCACATCACGTCGCCATTGCGCCATTTAAAATCGCCGGTAGCGTCGCCGTAGCCGCCCGCCATTGCAACGGTCGCCTTCTCGTCATAGGTCAGGCGGAGATACTGCATGGTAAGATTATCCGCAACAGCCTTATCGGTAATTGTCAGCATCCACTTGCTGCCATCAAGCACGCCTTCGGCTATAACGGCCTTATCTGCGGTGGCAAGCAGCTCGACCTTGGTCATGGTATTGTCGCTGCTCTTGGGGGCAATTATAACTATTGTATACTCCTGCGCGTCGCGCTTGTTTTCTGCGGTTATAACGAAGGTGTATTCCGTTCCGACGGTCATGCCGCCCTGCCCTTCCGCGGGCCAGTCGCTATCCGCACCCTTCAGGCGGGCGGTGGCGTAGGGGGAATAGTCAAGCACCAGCTTGGCCTTTTCCGCCAAATCTGCCACGTTGTAGCCATCCGGCAGGGTTATTTCAAAGCGGGTGCCGTCCCTGTCGGCGGCGGCTATAAGCGCGCCGTCCTCGCCATACAGCGCGGCGGATATAAGCGCGTTCTGTGCGCTTGCCTTGTCGGGGTCTATATCGAAAAGGGCGGTTGCGGTTATCGCCTTGCCGGTGGAAGGCACGGTGAAGGTAGCGGTCAGCTCGCTTGTGGTTATGTCAATGGCAGTACCGTCGATATCTTCCACCTTCCAGCCGGTAAGCATATATCTTTCGCCCGGGGCAGCGGTAAGGGTAACGGTGTCGTTTTCGTAGGCTATTGCGGTTTCAGCCGCGGCGCCGCCGTTTACGCTCAGCGTGGCGCTGCCCATCTGCGCATCGTTTGCGCCAACGGTTATCTGTGAAAACGCCTTTGCGCGGAACACAAAGCGGAATTCATAATCATCCCCTTCGGCAAGGGTTATGCCGGTGGTGTAAAGCTCATCCTCGGTGGGGGTAATGAGCGTGCCGTTGTTATAAACCTCTATTTTGTCCAGCACATAGGTGCCGTTCACCTCATAGCCTGGCTTATATTGTTCCTCCATGCACAGGGTCAAACCAAGCTTATATATGTGGCTGCGTTCAAGTTCGTTGGGCTTCATTACTTGACTGGCTGACCAACTGCTGCTCTTGGCACGGTAGTACCTCATAAATACGTATTGGGGAATCTGTATATTCGTACTTATCTTCACCGGCACGCCTACCACAGCCACAACGGCCTGAACGGTAACGTCGTTTTCGGGCATGGTGAAGGTGAATGTTGTTCCGGTGGGGACGGGGGTGATGTCCACGCCGTCTATCGTCCAGCTTTGCAGCTGATATTCTTTACATTCACCAACTATCTTATCCCCTACGGTATCGGTTATGGGCTTCTGTATCCTGCCGCCGTTGGCTTCGAACGTGACGGTTACGGTATCGCCCGGGGAGGCGGTGGTTATTTCGTTGCCGTTGGCGTCGGTAAACTTTTCGGTATAGAAATCGCCGGCTGCAACAACATCATTCTTGCCTATAGCAATAAAGCCTTCAAGCGCCTGCACCTCGTGATTCAGTTTATAGATCATGCCGGGGACGATTACTTCCAGCACTTCGCTCTGCGCGTTTCCGTTTTTACCTATTATGTAAACATATTTGGCGGCGGAATCCGCAAAGCCGCTTATTTCAAAGGAGTTCACGCCCTGCAGCATTTCCGTTTCGTTGGCGGTTATGTCCGCGGGGGATTCAAGCTGAGTATCGGACACTATATAGTAAAACTTGCCCGCCTTGGAGGAGAAGAATTTTACCGTTGCGGTCTCCTTCGCCGTGCGCGTCGCGCTGCCGTTCTTCAGTATAACGTTGTCGCTGGGGGCAATGTATTCTTCGGCAGTCACCCTATAATAGTAGTATACGCTATCCTCTGTGCGCAGATACAGCGAAGCTGTCGCAGTCGACTCCCAGCCGCATTTTTTCCACTGTATGACGCCCATGTTAAACCCTTGCGGCGTTTTTGCGTGCGGTGTGCAGCCGTTCCATGCTATTTCGGCGCAGCCGGCAGGAAGATTATACCGGAAAAATATGGCCGTATTTGCATCGGTTTTTCCCGATTCGTTTTCCGTGGGCAGCTTATCGAGATACATGGTTATAACGCCCGCTTCGTAATCGGTATATTTCTTGTGTCCTTTATTATTAGGACTTATGGGCTGAAGGGTTTCATGCTGCTCTATTTTGTAGCCCACTATTTTGCCGTCGTAACCATCGGGCATTGCGTTCCATGTTACGGTGGGCAGGGGGTCCAGCTTCAGCGCGGCAAGCTGCGGCCATGTTGCCGCGTTACCAAGCGATACGGTAAGGGTTTTGGTGGCAATGCCGTTGGCATCGGTGGCCTTTATATAAACGTCCTTTTCGCCAGCGGTGAGCCCCGTAAGGCTGAGCGTAACGGCGGCGTTGGCGGCAAAGGCAGCCTCCACGGGGGCGGAATAATCGCCGCTTGCGGGCGCAGCCGCGCCCTTATCCACCACGGCGTAGGAATACGCGGTTCCGGCGGCGGTGGAGGAAAACATTATGGTTGCGCTGTCCTCGCCCGTGCGCGTGGCGGAAATAAGGCTGAGCGTGGCGGTATCGTACTTGACGAGCTTTGCTTTATAGTAATATGTTATACCATCGCGGCTGACGGAGACAGCCCTATCGCTTTGAAAGCCTTCATCACCCCAGAATTGAATGTTCTTTATAGTGGGCATACTTCCCTCGCTGCCGTTCCATTGCACGGTTACGTCCCATGTTTCGCCTGCTGTGGAATTTTTCCTTATTGAGGCGTATGCGTCAAACATGTCCTCATTTATGGGCAGACCGTCCACATAAATGAGCATCTCGCCTGCAAAGTACATTTTTGTGTTATTCGCGGCTACCTGCACCAGTTCGTCATACTGCGTTATTATCGCGCCCGAAAGGGCTTCGCCGGTGGTGCCTTCATTAAATTCGGAAGTATCCGCCCACCAGAGTTTGGTGAAAGTAAGCTCCGTTATCTGCGGCCAGTCAACCGTGGTCTCCGCCTTGGCGGCGGGCAGGGTTATGCCGCTAAGGGGCAGCAAGCCCGCCACGAACAGCGCGGCAAGCAGTACGGCCAGTAATTTTTTGATTTTCATGTTATCCTCCGTTCCTTTATGTTTATTTATTCTGTAAACGCTTTACGCGGTGTCACGATAACGGCGCCCAGCCGCCGCTTGATGAGCTTCCGCCCGGCAGGGGGTGCGGGTCGCGGCTGACCTGATGGTCGGACACGGTGTTGTTGCCGTCCTTGGCAACCTCGTCCCAAAGCTGCTGCGATATGCTGCGCTCATAGGCTATGCTGACGGTGTATTGCTTTGCCTCCGTGCCGAGAGTTACGGTATACACAACAGGCAGCGTAAGGTTTACAACCTCGCCCGAGCAGGGGCTTACCACGCAGCCGTAGGGCACAGTCACTTCGGGCGCGACAGCCGTAACGTTGGTGCCGTTGGGCAGGGTAACGACTATTGTGCCAAGGGTTTGGTCTATAACGCCGTCCACGCCCAGCACGCGGAAGGATGTTATCTCCGCCGTTGTTACGGACGGAGTGGGCGTAACATTGCCGCCGCCCGCGCGGATGGCTTGGCCGCTCTTGTTGGTAACGGTAACGGTATATGTGCGGCCGGCAAGGGTATTGTCTCCCGACAGGGTGTATGTTACCGCCGTGCCGAAGTCCACAGCCGCGCCTGAGGTGGGCTGGCAGGTCTTTCCGGTGAAGGTGATGTCCGTTTCAAGGCGGGTGGTGGTGAGCGCGCTGTCGTCCACGTCCGTTACGGTTATGGTGTCGTAAACGTTATCTATAACGCCGTCGTACCAAGTGCCGTTCACGTTCACGCGGAAACTGGTTATCTCCGCCTGCGCCTTGGCTTCCACCTTTATGCGGTAGACCTTCTTTGTCACGCCGTCGCCAGCGGTAACGGTGAACGTCATCCAGTCGGAAAGGTCGCGCATGGTTTTGCCGTCCAGCAGCGGATCAACCGTCGCGCCATACGATATGCTTGCGGCAATGAACATCTTGTCCGTCATAACGCCGGGCTTCACGCCGAGTGTTATCTCCGTCGCGCCGTCGTCAGCTTCGGTGACTGTCTTTGAAAGTATCGCTTCTTCGCTGAGTACGCTGTTTTGCAGCTTAATGCTGCTTATGTCTATCTCAGCACCCGAAGCCTGCACGTCGCCGTAGTTGACGGTGACGTAGTATGTCTTTATGGTAGCGCCGTCTTCAGCCATAACGCTGAACGGCTGCTTTACCCCCGCAACGAACGTTACCGGCAGCGTGGGAGCCATGAGCTTCGCGCCTTCGGCAATGGTGATGTCTGGCGTTATGTTCTCAAGCGGCATACCGTCCGGCACGGTCACGGTTATGGTATTCTCCGCGCCTTCGGAAATTACGCCCTGCTGACCTTCTATCGCGAATGCGGTTATGGACGCATCGGACGAAAGCTTGCGGGAGAAATCGAACCTGTTGCTGTAAAAATAGTACGGATGGCCCTGACCGCCCCTTTCAAGGAAGCCAAGGTACCACAAGCTGGCATAGCAGCCTTCATAGGTCGCCATTGCGTTGTTGATAACGCCGGTGGTATGGTGGAAATAGCCGGATTGCTCATTGGCGAAGGTCTCCACCCAGTGCTGTATGGCGCTCTTGCCCTGACCATCGGAGAAGCGCGGGTCGGTATGGCAGTCTATGCCCATGCTGCACAGCGCCATTATCGCCCAGGAGGCCGTTTCGCTGTTCACCGCGCCCCATGCCTTGAACGAATAGTCGTCGGCGTTCATCTTGTTGATTATTATGCCAAGGCCCTCGTTCAGCTTAGCCGTTACGCGACCGCCGAATTCAGGATCGTCCTGATAGGGCGCAATGGCGTACATTATCGCCGCCACCATGTCCGTATCAAAGCCATCGGAAAGGTAAACGTGGTTCAGCAGCGTTTCCAGCAGCGCCGCGCGCGTCCATTTGGCGTTTTCGGGAATGGTGTAATTGCCCATGTCCAGCGCCATCAGCGCGAACGCGGGGCCGTTTATGGTATAGCTGCCGCCGTAGTTGTACAGCACCGAAACAAGGTCGTCCACCGCATTGCCCTTGCTGTCGGTAAAGGGCTGGCCGCCGTTGTATTGGGCAAGGTTGCTGCAATCGAACCCGCGGGCGGTAAGGGTCATCATCTTGCGGTCTATGTTGGTCATGGCAACGTTTGTGGTGGTATCGAGCGACCCTATTATGGACGCTATGCTGAAGCCGTCCGCCGTGTTTTCGGCAACGTTGCTGTAAAAGCCTAGGTTCATCCATTCCCAGTCGTCCGCGGCGTTGGTATGGTACCGGGCGATTATTTTGTCAACAACGCCCTGCAGCCTGGCCTTATATTCGTTTTCCGTAGGCGTGGAGGATACGTTCACCGTTACGGTATATGTATTGGTGGCGCCGTTTTGCGCCGTTACCTTATACTTTACGGGGCTTGAGAAGTCCTGCACCACGCCGGACGCGGGGGACACCGTTGCAAATTCGGAAAGCGTTATGCTCGGCGCGAACTTAGTGGACGTGCCCGCGGGCAGGGTAAGGGTGATGGAGCTGTTTATTACGTCTATATCGCCCTTTACGGAACCGTAGCTGAACGAAAGTATACTGTTACCCCGCGCGGCGGGCGTGCGCGTTACGGTAACGGTGTATGTTTTTTCGCTGCCGTTTTCGGCCCGCACGGTGTATTTGTTTTCGCCTTCGGCAATGGCCGCGGGGCTTTCGGTAAGCTGAGCAAATTCGGATATTTCTATCTTAACTTCCGCCGTGGGCAGGTCCGTGGCGTAGGGTATTGTTATGGCGATGGTCCCCGCCGCGTCGTCTATGGTGCCCTCCGCGCCGTCTATGCTGTATGCCAATATGCGGTTTTCGCCGGATTCTTCCGCCGTTACGGTAACAGTGTACGCGGTCTCCAGGCCATAGCCGCTGTTGTACACAATAAGCTGCTGCGGGGTGGTGAAGTTTATGTTTCCGCCGTCCATGTTGGTATGCGTGCCGGTATGCACAATGCTCGGCGTAAGGGTGCTTAGATCCGTCCCCTTGGGCAGGTTGAGCGATATGGTCTTGTTATCTTCGTCTATCTTGGCATAGCGCGTGGTCCCGTCCGCTGTGGTTATGCTGAAGGAATCCACCCTGTTATACGGCTCTCCCGTTTCAACGATTATTGTCCACAGCGCGGAAAGGTCAGCGCCCATGCTGAAGCCGTATTCATCGGGATCAAGCACGCCGTTGTACTTAACGCCCGTTGATTCTTCCCACGGGGTAACGGTATAAAGCAGCTTGCCGTTTTCAAGCGAGCCCGCCGTGCGGCTTACGAGCAGGCCGCTTGCCGCGGTTATCTGCGGCTGTGGTAGGGCGCTTAGGTCAGTCCCTTCGGGGAAGCGTATTGTAACGGTGCGGTTTGCGCGGTCTATAACGCCCTTGGAATCCCCTATGCTGAACGAATCTATTACGGGATCCTGTATGCGGGTCTGCTCAACATAGTCAAGGTAAAACGGGGCTACTACCTCAAGCGTGGCCTTGTAATAATCAAGGCTATAAGAATGGATAGCGCTTCCCGACATCGCGCTGTATTTTTCAAGCAATGCGCGCAGCTCCGCTTCAGCATTCTCGCCGTTGCAGTCAAAATCGGTAAAAAGATTTACGCTGGTATTCAGGTCTATCAGGCTGCCAAATTGCATTGACAGTAGGTGCCTGCCGATATAATACAGCAGGTTGGAAAGAACGGGATGATAATCCCCCACCTTCAGCGTTTTTGTTTGTCGCGCCTGATACAGATCCTCCATCTTGGCATGATATTGGCGCAGCATATTAAGAAGCGGCTTGGTAACGTAGTCAATTATGGCGGCGTCCTCTTCGGCGGTATTCTTCCTGCCTCCGCGGTCGCTTTGCGTCATTATGAACATGGGGTAGCCGCGCCCGTCCGCCGCCCGCACGAAGTATTTTACCGGGGTGGAATGATCCGCCGGCATGGCTTCCATGGGCGTTATGGTGCTCGGCTTCGTCGGGCTGCCGGCTTGGCTGAAATAGAACTCGGCCGGGGTGAATACGGAGCTTGCACCTTCCGGCGCGTTCAGTATGGGCATTATGTCCATAGTACCGGGGCCGTAAGAGAGGTTGGCGCTGTAAAGCGTGCCGTCTTCGCTGAGCACGGACCGTACCTTGCCATACGAACCATCGCCGCCGCCCGTCCAGCCCACAAGGTAAGGCCATGTGGTGGAGGTAAGGTCGTCGTTGCTCCAGGCAAGCGCGCCGCACGGCGCCAGCGTAAGCGCCATAAGCGCCGCCAAAATGGCGCACAGCAACCGCTTTGTGTTTGCTTTGGCTTTCATATCGTCACGTTCCTTTTCTTTCTTTTGGTTCAGTCCGCGTCGGCGCGGGCTTTTATTATTCAAGCTCTATCTTGAATTCATACTCCTGCCTTGCGCCGCCGTTCAGGGTAACGAGCGAACGTGGCTCAAGGGTAAGGTTCAGCACGGGTCTGCCTCCGATGTCATCCACAATGCATGGGCTGGCCGTATCTATGCTTGCACCTTCGGCAAGTTCAATATTGGCCACGGCCCGCTTGAAATCGAAATCCGATGGCAGCGTTAAGCGTATAATGTAGCGCGTTTCGCCATTCTCCGTTTCGGTATCTACGGTGCCCATGTGTTCACCCAGCGCGAATGACACTATATCAAGCTTGTCATCAGCTGCGGTCTGAGTCCCCTCCGGTGCAGGCTTATCCGAAGCAACGGCGTCTCCCCTCCCGCACCCGGCAAGCATAAGCATGAATGCCAATATAATAGGTAAAAGCTTTCTCATATGCATCACTCCGTCCGTATGGCCGCGTTCGGGCTTATGCGCATCGCACGGCGGGCAGGGAGTATGGCCGCTATCAGCGCAACCACGCCGGAAAACGCAACGCCCGCCACGGCAAGCCACGCCGGGATTATGCTCCTCACCTGCATGTTCTCAAACAGTACGGGCAGAAGCTTCTGCGCCGCGTAGCTCAGGCCAAGGCCGAATATGCCGCCCAATATGCCCAATATCAGCGCCTCTATCAAAAACATGCCAGAGATGCTGCCGAGCGAGGTGCCTATGACCTTCAGTATGCCTATCTCCTTCGTGCGCTCGGTTATGGACATCATCATCGTATTTGCTACGCATATCGCGCTTACAAGCATCGCCACCGCGCCTATTGCGCCAAGCATCCCCTGTATCTGGCGAGACTGAGTGCGGACCGTTTCGAGCATGTCGTTGAGGGAATATACCGACAAGCCGCTGTTGCGTATCAGCTTCGCTATCCTCTGCACGTCCTCAACGTTTTTCACCTTTATCCATACCAGCTCATATGTCGGACCGTTTTTCTTTTCCTCCGCAAGCAGCTTTTCATCCTTCCTTGCGCCAAGATAGTCCGCGTTTGCGTCTATCAATTCGTTCAACCGGTCAAAATCCATGAAGGCGGAAGTTGAATAGGTGTTGTTGAGCGTTGAGCATACTCCGGTAACGTTTAGCGTATAGAAGTTGCCCATGGGGAGGGCGCGGCCGTCGTCGTCCGCCCTCTGCTCGCCCGAAAGGTTTGAATAGTCAAACGTCAGCTTTATGTTAGCCGCCAACGGGTCTATCAGCGCGTTGCCGTCCGCATCGACCGCTGCCGTCCAATCGTTCTTAGCGTCCGAGAATGTCGCCGCCACATCATCCGTGAACATCACGTCCGGATGCAGCCTCGTCCCCTCCCCGGGGGCTTCGCCGCGTTCAGGCTCAAGCTGAAAGCTTGCCGCCGTGCTCACGTCTATTCCGTATATGCGCACCATGTTCACAAAGTTGCCGCACTTTATATATGCGCTCTTCTGCACAACCGGCGTCACGGCCTCGACCCCTTCTATATTCTTAAAGGCGTTCACGGCCTTTTCGTTAAGCAATGCCGTCTTATCCAGCAGCATTTGATCGGCGGGCGTCACGTCTATCTTTGTAAGGCTGCCCAACTGCTCTATGCTTTCACGGTACGAAGCTTCATACCCAAGCCCTACCGATATCAGCACTATTATGCACATTACGCCTATCGTCATAGATAGCGCCGTAAGTACCGTCCTCGATTTTCGCCGCCATAGATTTATGCAGCCATAGCGGAATAAATCAAAGAACGTCATGCCTTTTTACCGCCGATCATGTCGCTTATATCATCGTTGTAAGCATCCTTAAACTTCTTATTCTTGTTCTTGGATGATACTATCGCTATTATCACTATCGCTATCACCGCCAGCGCTATCAGCAGCCATGCCCACCAAGGCAGTCCGCCGCCCCTTACGTTGGTGGAGTCAACATCCGCATCGCCGCCTATTATTACGGTGTCGCTCACCGCGGGCTTAGCTTCCTCCACGTTCAGCGTCAGGGGAATTTCCTGCGTATACTGCTGACCGTTCGCATCCTCATACTGCACAAGCAGCTTGCCCGTGAACTCGCCGAGTTTGGTGCAGTTCACCTGAAAATCCGCGCTCAGCGTACCGCCGGGGAGAAGATCTCCGCCGTAGTAGCTTTCCGCCATGGATATGCCTTCAAGCGCAAGTATCCTTACGTTGAGCGCCTTGCCGCGGCCCATGTTCACCATGTTCAAATTTATTGACGTGGGGGAATCCTGAGTTGGCGTGCCGTATACTATGGGCGCGTCTATCGCTATGTCCATGGGCTGGCTTATTGGTATCATTATTGTCTGCGCCGCTTTGCCGGCTATGGAATCGCTGTTTTCATATGTAAGGTTCACGCCTACGGTGGATGCGCCTACATCCGCATCCCTCTTTACGGAAACGTTAAATTCAACTTCAGCTGTTTCACCCGGACTTATCGCCCTCACATACGCCGCATCGCTGCTGCCAACGGTAAGCGTAAGCCCGTTTGAATTGACAAGCGATAGCGTTGCAACGTTTTTGAGCGATGTATCCTTCTTTGCGTTGTTTATAAGTGTCAGCCGTATCGTTGCGTCGTCGCCCGCCATAAGGCCGGATACCTCGGCGCCGTTTACAAACAGCTTATAGCCCGATACCATTACGGACATGGCGGTCTCTGCCTTCTCTATGGGCGCGACGTAGCCGTTGGTTATGTATACATATGTTGAAAACGCGCACTGCTGCGGTTCGCCGTTTTCATAATAGGTCGCAAGGAACTTAACGGGCTTATTGCCGTTGGTGGCATAATACGAAACGGTGAAGTTATATTCAACGTATGCCATCCCGCCGGATTCCCAGCGTTCAAAGTACCTGCCGTAGTTCACGTTTTCCGCTATAAACGGGAATTCATCGAGTGAATTGGATATAACAGGGGATATGGTAACGTTTTTAAGCACACCGCCCTTATTCACTATGGGCACGCGCAGCGTAACATTCTGCTTGGGCTTCAATATTGGGGATTCGAACACGCCGGATTGATTGGCGGCCGCTATTTGCAGCGGACCGAAATTGGTCGTTATGCCCGATTCGCTGCCGTTGCCCATAAGCGTTACATACACGCAAAGGTTGAATGTTACGTCCTCTGTTATGGAGGTACCGTTCACATCGTCATACCTCCACACCGTCGCGCTTACTTCGAAGTTCACGGGATATACGCCTTTTTTGGCAAACTCGCTTATGCGGAAATCGTAATATATCTCCGCGGTGGAGTTATATGACATATCGTCAAGGTGCCTTGTATAGCTCGCGTTTATAAGATCGAACGGCCAGCTTGATACGGACGCATCCTTGGGTATTTTAGGTGAAACGGTTATGTTGCGGAGCATATACCTTTCGCTCGGCAGATATTCCCTGTTTACCGCCACCGGCAGAACTATCGTTACAACGTCCCCTGGATTTCCTTTGGGGCTTTGCGCTCCCACATCCATAAGCACCAGCGCATTTGCGTTGCTGGGTATCACCGCTATGTCCGTGTTCGGCTTCTGATCCGTTACCGGTATGGTGGGTACGGGCGTATCTGCCGGCGATGATGCCTCCGGCGCTCCCGTGCCGTCCGGTGCTCCCGTGCCGTCCGGTGCAGGCGATTCACTGCCGCCTTCGGCAAGCACGGGCATTGCGAATGCCAATGCCAGCGCCGCAACGAGCATAAATGCTGTGATCTTCTTCAAAATTGCGCTCACTTGTTTTATTCCTCCGCTATTGTATTGCTTATCCTTCCGTCGCTGAAGGTTATTGTTCGGTCTGTATATTTTCTCATTCCCGGGTCGTGGGATACGAGTATGAACGTGGTGCCTCTTTCACGGAAAAGCCCTGTCAAAAGCTCCATCGTTTCCTCGCTCGTACCCGTGTCCAGATTGCCCGTAGGCTCGTCCGCAAGCACTATGGGCGGGCGGGTAATTATGGCCCTTGCTATGCCCACCCTTTGCTGCTGACCGCCTGAAAGCTCACCCGGCTTATGGTGTATATGCTCCTTTAGTCCCACGCGCACGAGCATGGCTTCCGCCATCTCGTTCCTCAGCTTGAGCGGTGCGCCGCGTATGGCAAGCGGCAATGCAACGTTTTCAAGCGCCGAATATTGGGGCATAAGGTTATAGCTTTGGAACACGAACCCTATATCATCCCTTCTAAAACGTATCCTTGCCTTCTCGTTCATGCGTTCGATCCGCCTGCCTGCTATCTGCACCGTGCCGGCCGTAGGCAGTTCAAGTCCGGCAAGCATATTGAGCATTGTAGATTTACCGCTGCCGCTGCGCCCGGCTATGCATACGGACTCCCCTTTGTTCACGGTCATGTCCACTCCGTCAAGCGCTTTTACGGTGCTTTCGCCGACAAAATAATACTTTTTCAGGCCATGCGTTGATATGATTACATTATTCATGCGAATCCTTCCAGTCCTGTGCCCCTTCCCACCAGCTGCCGTCAAGGTCAAGCCCAAGGTCGCAGGTATAGTTCCATTCTATCTTGTCGCCCGGTTTAAGGTAGTACACGCCGCAGCCGTAGTTAGGATACCAGCCGTTAACGCAGTACATCCATCCGCTCCAGCGCCCGCCGTCGAACTCATAAAGGTTGTTTATGCCTTCCACATATGCTCCGCTACCGCTGCCGCCGGAGTATTCCATATGCAATCGGAACTTATCGCGCGCCATCTTCAACACGTCCAGCACCGTATTCCCGTCCTCTATTTCGAATTCGGTCGTATCCAATATGCAGCCGGACGCCGGAACTATTCCCGCCCACTTTGCTTCGCGGTGCATGCCGTTTTTAACGGCCGTGTCGCAGCGTATCTGGATTGTGACTGTGTTCTTCTTCGGCTCCGCCGTGGGTACGGGAGTGGGAGCGGGCGTTGCGCTCGGTTCGGGCGCATTCGTGCCGTTTGCGCCCGGATTTTGCGTTTCTATCGGCGGTACGAACGGCGTCGCTTCCGTGTTGGACGCATCCGTTGGCTTGGCGTTCTTTTCGGGCCGCTCCGTCGGCGCGTCGCCCTGCTCGTATAGCTCCCTCACACTGTCTGGCGTGGATGTGAGCTGAGCTGCCGCCTTGGTCGAGTCTTTGTTCGCCGTGCCGAAGCTGAAAGCGTCGGTAATAAACGCATACCATGGCCTTTCGGTGGCTTCCGGTTCGGCCTGCATCGCGTTTTCGTTTTCTACATAATCAAGGTCGAGCCTACCGCTTGTTTCCGTTTCTGCCGCTCTGTTGCTGCCGCTGCACGACGTGAAGCAGAGTATAGCCGCGATGACAAGGGCTATAAGCGGCATTATCCTTTTAAGCTTCATTCTCGTTCCGCTCCTTTGTTTTCATTTCTTCCTGTTTCTTATACTCCTTCCTGCGGCGGCGGGTGGCTTCCCGCTTTTCGCGCATGGTTTTGCGCTGCGTGGGCGGTTTCAGTCCCGCCTTTTCAAGCACCCTCGGCCATGGGCCGAAACGACTTTTTATTAGCTGATAGCCTGTTATGTCAGCTTTTTCGGGCAGTCTGCCCAGCTCCTGCGCTTGCCGCCTAAGGTAGGCGAGCAGTTCTTCGTCGCTTGCCTTGCTGTGTTCCTTCGCAAACTTCTGCTCCAGTTCAAGACGAGTCTTTTCATGAGGATCCGTTCCGATTTGTGCCTGTGCCATTATGTTTTTTCCCTCCTAAGCATAAAAAATTGCGGCAATTCCGGGGTTCTCCCCCTAAAATTGCCGCAACCGCATTTTTGCAAAGCACTGTTCATGCGCCGTTTTACCGCACGGGCGCACCAACTACAAACCTCGTAGGTCTTCTGACTCACGCTTATGGATATTATCCTGCGTCTCCATCGCCTTCTCAGTTTCCCAATGACCGGCCTATGCCATGATGGAGCCTCGGCGCTTACAGCGGCGGTGCCGTTCGGGATTTCCACCCGATTCCCTTGTTCATCTCCGGTTTTCGTCCGGAGCCACGACGTTCCTCTATTTTTTTATTTACCACAGAATACTGTTTCCGTGGTAATACAAGTAAAACATTCCTTGTACCTTGTAATTATAGCATCCGGAATAGGTCTAAATCAAGGAAATAATTCGTATTTTTGTCACAATTACGCAATTATGGCAAGCACTTTCCGTATAGGCGCTTATATGTGCTGTTTTGGTGTATTTCCCCTGCTCACAGCGCGTTATTCAATAAATTTTAATCAATAGAATCGGTTAGCTTATCCATGTCTATACCACAGAAACAGTATTCCGTGGTATTCTTATGTTATCAACTTCATCTTATCAAGCATACGTTCATATTGTCTGCTGCTCGCGGCAACGTAAATGCGCGTGGTCTCGATAGAACTATGGCCAAGAACATCGGCAAGATGCGGAAGGTTCTTTTCAACCGAGTAAAACGCGCGGGCAAAAAGGTGCCTCAGATTATGCGGAAACACCTTGCTCTGTTCCACATGCGCCGCATCGCATATTCTTTTCATATCGTGGAAAATATTTGCCCTGTCAAGCGGCCTGCCGCTTTTCGTGCGGAATATAACGCCGGAGTCTATATGCTGCCGCGCTGCGTATTCGGCAAGCTTTTTGCAAAGCTTATTCGGTATCAGCACCGTGCGACTTTTGCCCTTCAGGCGTATTTCGGTATGATGCTTTTCAATGGCATCGGTGGTTATGTAGCTCAGCTCGCTTATTCTTATACCCGTTGCGCATATGGTTTGCATTACAAGACTCAGCCTTTCGTTCCCTCCCACGTCCGCCGCGTTGACCAGCCGTTTATATTCCGCCGCGCTCAGTTCCCGGCTTTCGTCTATAAAAGCCCTTCGCTGCACCTTTAACAGATGCACTTTATATTCATCCGCGCCGATGAAGGAAAGGTAGCCGTTTATCGCCGCAAGCTTTGTATTCACCGTGCGGCTGCTGAAATTCTCCGCAAGCGTTTCGCGGTATTCAAGCAGCGCGCATTTGTTGAGCGGATTGCCGTTCAGATACTCCGCCAGCCGTTCAGCTTCATTTATATATTTAGTTACGGTTGCCTTTGCCTTTTCCGCCGCAAACAGATATTGTTTGTAATCGCTTATGCTTTTGCGTGTGACGCTCCGCTGCATGTGGGCCCCTTCCTCATCCCCGCAGCGCGATATTTCGTGCGGATGGTTTGCAGCCTTCCATGCATACGGCAGTAAATTTATATATGAAAAACACACCGCTCCCATGCAGGGGTCCGCGGGCGCTTCTCTGTGCCAGTTCGCGTGGCGAAGCCTGTTCCGTGCAGGTCTTCTGACTCAGGCCGTATATGTCTGCCGCGCCTTCCCAAATCGCTTCAGTGGCATTTTGCGGCCGACTCGTCCTTTACAGCGGCGCGTCCGTGCGGGGTTTTCACCCGGCTTCCCTCTTAGCCGCCAACCTTCGGGCGGAACATGGAACCTGTTTATTCTTTTCTTTGACATTATCACCCCATCCCTCGTTTGTCAATCTTTACCAACCGTTTTGGTCGTTGGTATTTTTTACCAATAGAAAAAGTTGACAGGCCTGAACTGAACCCAAAAAGTTAGACACGAAATCGATATCAAGCGGCATCAAGGGCT
>ERZ772820.830-NODE-830-length-27066-cov-67.815112_pt1 | contig 27066 bp, 26 predicted proteins | sample MGYA00511377_ERZ772820 | MGnify/ENA primary metagenome ERZ772820 (study PRJEB29015, sample SAMEA2737684) | human gut metagenome | biome: human gut; feature: human-associated habitat; material: faeces | place: China | collected 2012 ... | reverse complement strand
AACTTCTGTGTTCGGGATGGGAACAGGTGGACCCTCATCGCAATCAACACCAACTATTTTCCATTCCCGGGTCCCCCCGGAAACTTCTTCTATTATACTACGCTTTTCCCGTTTGTCAAGCGCTTTCTTCCTTGGTGACCCCAGCGGGATTCGAACCCACGTTAACGGCGTGAGAGGCCGCTGTCTTAACCACTTGACCATGGGGCCATGGGTGCACCTTCACGGACTCAAACCGGAGACCCACTGATTAAGAGTAATTCATGTTACTGTAAAATCAACAAGTCATTGTGCAACAACATTTATCAAGGCTTTAACTCATTAGCTTCATCATTTACTATGACTTAGCCGGAACACTTAAAGATTATAATGGATCATTGACCAAAAGTCAAGAACTTTTTTTCAAATCTCGATATTTTTGACAAAGCATATCAGATCGCTAAGAAAACCTTGCAGCGCCGTGCGTTATGATGTCAAGGGAAAAAAGTATATCGACACCCTGGTTTAATACTATTTCAGGGGCTTCGCAGCGCACGGCTGAACTTCCGCCAGTTGGAGGAAATGATGGAGAATATCTTTTTCAAGGAGCTGAAAATCAGAGACTTTAATGTAGATGTCGACGTTGCGGTAGTCAACGGCAGCAACAAAATGGAGCAGGAGAAGTGTTCCTTGGTGATGACCGGCGATGCTTTCAAGAGAATCATTATTACCAAAGAGGCACCGACGCCATATTATAACGACAGCGGTGTGCTTTATGAGTGCCTTTGATTTCATGCTGAATCCCGATAGCCTGGAGCAGTAAGCGGTGAAGCTGTCCAAATTATCCCATTGGCAGGGTCAGCAAGAAATATGCCAAAGAAGCACGGGCGCTAACGGAGTCCGCGATGAGCGAAGATGTGCGTAAGCGGCGAGCTTGCACCGCTTTGCGCAATTTATTGCGTTTAAATATATCGCACAGGGCCAGCCTTGACAAATGTACCGAGACAGCTTCTGTTGCTGTTGGACATATCAGGCTAAAATATTCGACTTGTTGAACAACTGCGCGTTTTGTGATGTATACAACGAAGGGAAGGCAATGAACGTAGAACCAGGTGATGGCAGTAGATCTATTGAGAAAATATATAACATAATATTATGTTGTGCAAATACAACATATTTTGTGGCGCGAATTTATTGAGAACATAGAAAACGATTTGAACTTGAAGAACAACTATTGGACATGTTGTTGCACAATGATTATGCTGTGTTCAGAAACCAAAATGATTGGAGGAATCACAGTGAGCAAGGCGGACATTCAATTCCATGCCAAACTGGCGGAGATCGGGAAGAATCCGCTTGTAATTTCCCTGCTGTCCATGATTCGTAGTGTGCTGGATGACGTTTTGAGCGATTTTATCATGGAATTCGGAAACACCGAAGGCCGTCGTGCGCATAAGCGGATTCTGGAAGCCGTTATGGATGCGGATGCCGATGCGGCCGCTGCGGCGATGGACAAGCACATTCAGGCGCTTACCAACCACTATCTGCTGCTGCGCTTCCGCAATGAGAATAATGATAAACATCTGTAAACTCTGTAGGTGAGTTTAATGCCCCCACGTGTGGAGTTCAAGCATATCAGCAAAAGCTTCCCTGGTGTTAAAGCGCTGACGGACATCAGCCTGACACTGGAGCCAGGTGAGGTACACATTCTTGTGGGCGAAAACGGTGCAGGCAAAGCTACCCTTATGAAGATTCTCTCGGGCGCGTATACGGCAGATGAGGGAGAACTGTGGATCGAAGGGAAGCAGGTAGAAAAGAACTCACCGACGGTTGCGTCTGATCTCGGGATCGGCATGATCTATCAGGAACTGAATCTGATCCCCGAGCTTTCTATTGCAAGAAATATCTTTATGTGCAATGAAATCAAGGGAAAGCTGAAAGTTTTCAACAGCAGCCGTGCCATGAATGCCGAGGCGCGCCGACTGATGCGGGAGATCAATCTTGAGGAAGAACCGACGACGCTTGTGAAAAATATCAGCGTCGGCCCCCAGCAAATGGTGGAGATTATTAAGGCAATTTCCAAACAATGCAAGGTTCTTGTATTTGACGAACCGACCAGCTCTCTTACGGCGGCGGAGATCGAAAAGCTCTTTGCGATGATCCGCAAGCTGAAGGAACAGGGCGTTGGAATATCCTGCGCTGCTTCCCGGACTGTATCGTCATCATGGACGGCAGACCGGACTCTGACACGGAAACGGCAAGCCGGCCGCAGACGCTGCGGTTCTATGATTGGAACTTCAAGTCTCTGGGCGAGATTAGGTTGGATTATAAAAAGACCATCGATTGGACGGTGGTCATCTGCGGCGAGACGGAGAACCGCATTCTGCTCTGCGCGGATATGAGCAGACTTCCACGCTATTACATCGATAAATCGAAGTTCGGCACGGGAAACATCACTCTGCACGAATTCAAGCTGCCGAGTGACATCCCGGCAGTGGGGGAACAACCGGAATAGGCACGGTCCCGGCCGCCGGGGAACCGGCGGCCACTTACCAAACAGCTGCGCAGAGAGGTCAACGAGGAAAGAGAAAAGCTGGGCAAGAAGCCCATTGAAGACGAGGACGACGAAAATCATTCCGGAGGCAGCGGAGGAGAAACGGCAGAAAAGACGGTTTCCACCACAGACCCGGACTGCGGAATGTTCGTAAAAGGAGAGCACGAGCGGCAGCTCGCTTACGAAGCGCACACAGCCTGTGACAAGCACGGCTTTATATTGGGTGTAGAGGTGACCGCAGGAAACATCCACGACAGCGTGGCGTGGGACAAACTATATGACGATGTAACAGGCAAATTCGATGTGCAGTTTGTAACAATGGATGCCGGATACAAGACCCCATGGATTGCAAAGAAGGCCCTGGACGATGGAAAAGCTCCGATTCTCCCCTACACAAGATACACCGGAAACAAAGACCGCTACAAGCTGTGGGAATACACATATGACCCTGCCAATGACACCTATATCTGTCCTTGCTGAGAGATATTAAGACACACCACTACCGACCGAGGGGGCAAACGAACGTACCGAAGTACACCGGCGCAGTGCAGAAATTTCCCTTGCAAAGGAAAATGTGGTGCGAATGAAAAAGGGCAAAAGGTATACACCGCACATATCTGGCAGGAGTATCTGGATTTGGTGGAGCAGATACGGAAAACGGAGCGTGCGAAAGAGCTTTATGCGCAGCGCAAGGAGACGATTGAACGGGTTTTTGCGGACGCGAAGGAGAAACACGCGATGCGGTATACACACCACAGAGGCTTGGCCGCCGTCACACGATGGGTCAGGCTTAAATTTGCTGCCATGAACCTGAAAAAGCTGGCAAATTGGAGTTGGGAGCACTCCTTTTTCGCTTGCTTTTTCTCTCTGTTTCCCCGATTTTTGAGGAAAACCCATGCTCTCGCTTCTTGAAAGCATGGGTTCTTTGACACACTGAAAATGGTGAGTTCTTTCAGAACTCACCATTTTTTTATTGATGCAGAAGCAAATCAAAAATTTCTCCCAAAGGGCGAGATGGATTGACAGAATATGATACAATAAAACTAAAAAGGGTCGGCGGGAAGAAAAGCGGCCGAAAAACAGGGAGGAATACCTATGGAATACAGAAAACTTCCCCACGGAACAGAGCGGGAAAAATTCAGCGTTCTGGGTCTTGGCATGGGCGGCATCGGCCTGACGCCGCCGGAGGAGATCGAGGCCATTGTCCGCAAGGCGATGGCGCATGGCATCAATTTCTTTGACCTCTGCACCGCCGGGGCCACCTATGCGCCCGTAGGCAGAGCGATCAGGGGCAAAAGAGAAGAGGTTTTCCTCCAGTGCCATTTCGGCGCCGTCTATGACGAAAACGGCGAGTACGGCTGGTGCCGGGACTTTGACACCATCCAAAAGGCCTTCCACTGGGAGCTGGAAACCCTGGGGACGGACTATGTAGACTTCGGCTTCCTGCACTGCGTGGATGAGCTGGAGGATTTTGATAAGCTCTGTGAAATCGGTGTGCTGGACCTTCTCAAGGAGCTCAAGGCGCAGGGTGTGGTCCACCACATTGGCTTTTCCTCCCACACGCCGGAGGTCGCCAACCGGATCATCGACACCGGCCTGATCGACATGATGATGTTCTCTATCAATCCGGCCTATGATTTCGAAAAGGGCGACAATCTGGGCATCGGCTCGGTGAAGGAACGCTTCGAGCTCTTCCGCCGCTGCCAGCGCGAGGGCGTGGGCATCTCCGTGATGAAGCCCTTCTTCGCGGGTCGCCTGCTGTCGGCCGACCAGTCGCCCTTCGGAACGGCGCTGACACACAGCCAGTGCCTGCAATACGCCATCGACCGCCCCGGCGTGCTCGTGGCGGTGCCCGGTGTGCAGACCATGGCGCATCTGGATCAGCTGCTGAAATTCCTGACGGCGACCGACGAGGAAAAGGACTATTCGGTCATCGGCTCCTTCACGGCCGACACCATCTCCGGCACCTGCGTCTACTGCAACCACTGCCAGCCTTGCCCGGCGGGGATAGACATCGGCCTTGTGAACAAGTATTATGACCTCGCGCTGGCAGGAGACACCATCGCGGCCAACCATTATACCAAGCTTTCCGTCAATGCGGATGCCTGCCTGCACTGCGGTCATTGCGAGAGCCGCTGCCCCTTCGGGGTCAAGCAGGAGAGCCGGATGGAAGAAATCGCGCGCTATTTCGGATAAAATAGGGGAAAGACGGCGGCGCTCTTTTGAGCGCCGCCGCGTCAGACTGTCAAAAATCCTATCGAACCGAAAGTTACGGAGGGAAGGAAAGAGTGAAAGGGAACCGTCAGGGTTCCCTTTCGCGTTCAATAACCCGCCGCAGCGGCCAAAATTGCAAAATAAAAATACAGGATTCAGATTTTGCAATTTTGCAGTCAGGTTGTCAAAAAAGTCCAAAGGGTCTTTTTTGACAACCTGACGCGGTGGCGCTCTTTTGAGCGCCGCCGCGTTTTGCGTAAGTGAAATATTTTTTGAAAAATTTTCCGGTTGAGTGTTGCAAAAATGGGTCGAAAATTGTCTTAGTATATAGGGAGGTTTTTCAGGACCCTTACGCGCGGAAAGACCCCCCGCGACTTCCGGCGCATTTTTTGGAAGGATTCTATGCTTCCCCGCGCCTGTCCCGGCTGGGCAGCCACCCTCCCGGCCGGTACAGGCTTTTAGCCGCTTGCCAAGCGGCTTTTCTTTTCTTGACGAACTGACACGTCAGGTGTTGACATTCGGCATTTCGGGGCGTATCATAGTTTTAACGAACACAGATAGAGGTGCACCCCTGTGCAGGCAACGCAAAAACTCCCGCAACTGACCGAAGAAGAACGCAGCCGCGTGGAAAAAATATATGAAGATTATAACAGCTTGATGTACCGCACCGCCTGCGGCCTGACAGGAAGCCGGGAGGATGCGGGGGATCTGGTGCAGGACTGCCTGATCTGCCTGATGCGGCACATTGAAACCGTTTCAACACTGAATCCCGCACAGACGGCGGGATATATCGTCATTACATTGAAGCATCTGTATGCCAATACGCTGAAAAACAAGCCGGAATTCCTCGCCCTGGAGGACGAACCGCCGGAACTGCGCGAGGCTTCCGTGCAGCGCCATGTTCCGCTGGATGCAGATGCGAAGCTGGATGTGCAGCTTGTGATGCAGGCGCTTTCCCCGAGGGATCGCCAACTGCTGGAGCGTTGGTATCTGGAGGGCTGCTCCTGTGAACGGCTGGCACAGGAGATGAACTGCAAGCCGAGCAGCATCCGCACGCTTCTAAGCCGTGTCCGAAGCCGTGCGGCAGAAATTCTGAAATCTGCGGAGAAAGGAGAGTGAAGAGCTTGATACCGAATAAGAATTCTGAGTGGATGCAGCGCATGATGCTGACTTATGCACAGACGGTCGGAGAAGCCGCATTGGATGATACGGACAATGCCGCTGAGGTTCCGACGGAGCTGGATCAGCTCTGCAAGACGCTCATCCGCTATGCGCCGGAAAAGAAACCCCGGAAAAAGCGTATGCTGCGCCCTGCTGCATTGGCGGCAGCCGTGCTGGCAGTGCTGCTGGCTGGGATGATCGCCGTGCAGGCCGCCGGGGTGAATCTGTTCGGTGTGCGCGCCAGATGGAACGATGATATTCTGAATATCACGCCGGATGGACAGGAAAACGATACGCTTGCTGACCGCAAAGTGGCTCTGGGAAGTGTCCTGGACGTCGTACTGACCGAGCAGGATCTCCCTCTGACGCTCGGACCATCCAAGATCCCGGCGGGCTATTCCCTCAGTGAACTGAAAGTCTCCGATACAGATGATCTGAAGAATGTGTTCGCTTGCTACACGGGGGAAAACGGCAGCCTGAGCGTCAGCATCTTACAGATTCATGGGAAGGGTGATTATTTCGTTGAAAAGGACGCCGAGGCGCCGGAGATGTACACGACAAAGGGCGGCCGCACCTTCCTGCTCATGCACAATGTGGAAAGCTGGACGGGCGCATGGAGCGACGGCGAATATGTGGTTATACTCGGGGAATTTGAAACGAGGAAACAGTTGATTCAGGCAATTGATTCAATGGAGGAGAATTAAAATGAAAAAAAGATTGTTGGCCATGCTGCTGGCGGTCGTATTGGTGGTTGCCCTGCTGCCCTTGCAGTCGCAGGCGGCGGAAGCACGTGCGAGCCGCTATCTGACGTACTATGGTGGCTCAGCTGCCACTGGCGCTTCGTCCGGACAGGTCAAGGTGACCTTTAGCATTGTGGCGAACGGGAAAATGACACGCATCGGCGCGGAGAAGATCATGCTCTACCGCGCATCGGATGATTCCCTCTATAAGACGGTATGGGGCACGACCGGAAACGGCATGATGTTCACCAATACTGCTTCTGCAAGCGGCAGTGTCACGATCAGCGCCGAGCCGGGGGTGACCTATTACTGCAAGGTGACGGCTTACGCCAAGAATGCCACCGGCTATGACTCCAAAACGTTCATGACGAACACAGCGACGGCAAAGTCCTGACAGATCCGTGCACAAAACAGCTCCGGGAGTTTTTCTCCCGGAGCTGTTTCCTGTTTTGGGAGAATCTGGACTTGACAGGGAGGGGGATGCCGATTTATGATAACAATATCCACCGGAGAGCGGAACAGCGGAATCCCTTTTCGGGTTTCCGCTGTGTTTGACTGAACGAAAAACAGAGGAAATGAAATGATTTACGACGTAGCAATCATCGGTGCGGGCGTAGTTGGCTCGATGCTGGCGCGGGAGCTGTCGCGCTACACGCTGTCCGTGTGCCTGCTGGAAAAGGAAAATGACGTCGCCATAGGCGCCTCCCGCGCAAATTCCGGCATCATTCACGGCGGCTATGACCCCGAACCGGGCACATTAAAGGCCAGACTGAACGCCGAGGGCGTCCCGCTTTTGTACGAGGCCGCCCGCGCGTTGAACGTCCCGCACAGGAACAACGGCTCCTTCGTCTGCGCCTTTGGCACGCCGGAGGAAGAAGCGATTATCGATGCACTGTATGCGCGCAGCCGCGTCAATGGCATCTCCTGCGTGCGCGTGGTTTCCGGCGAGGAAGCGCGGCGGATGGAGCCGGGCCTTTCCCGGCAGGTCAGCCGCGCGCTGTACGTGCCGAATTCCGGCATCATCTGCCCGTATGAGCTGACCATCGCGGCCGCGGGCAACGCCATGGACAACGGCGTGGAACTGAAGCGGAACTTCGCGGTCGCGGCCATTGAGCGCGGCGAGGACTTCACCCTTGTGTCCGCGGAGGGCGAGCGCGTGCGCTGCCGTTATCTTGTCAACTGCGCCGGCGGCTATTCCGGCAGGATCGCGGCCATGGCAGGCGACGGCTTCTTTGAGATCATCCCGCGTGCGGGCGAATATCTGCTGCTGGACAAGGCCGAGGGCAGCCGCGTGAGCCACACCATTTTTCAGGTTCCGGGCAAGGAGGGCAAGGGCATCCTTGTCACTCCAACGGTGGACGGCAATCTCCTGACCGGCCCGACGGCAGTTCCGGTCGCCGCCCCGGATTGCACGGAAACCACGGCTGCCGGGCTGGAAACCGTTGCAAGGCTGGCGGCAAAGAGCGTCCCCGGCGTGAATTTCCGTCAGGTGATCACGTCCTTCGCGGGCGTGCGCAGCTCGGAAAAGCACGGGGATTTCATCATCCGCGCCTCGGAAACGGTGCCGAATCTTGTCCACGTGGCGGCCATTGACTCTCCGGGCCTGACCTGCTGCGCGGCCATCGCGAAAATGACGGTGGGCATCCTGCGCGATCTCGGCGCAAGGCTGGAAGAAAAGCCGGACTGGAAGGGTACGCGCGAGGACCCGCACGCCTTCCGCAAGATGTCGGACGAGGAAAAGAACGCCTATATCAAGGCGCATCCGGCCTACGGCAAGATCGTCTGTCGCTGCGAAACCGTCAGCGAGGGCGAGATTCTGGACGCCATTCACCGCGCGCCGCGCGCGCTCGATCTCGACGGTGTCAAGCGCCGCACGCGCAGCGGCATGGGACGCTGTCAGGGCGGCTTCTGCTCGCCGTACATCATGAAGCTCCTTTCGCAGGAGCTGCACATTCCCATGGAGGAAGTTACCAAATCCGGCAGCGGCAGCGAGCCGCTGGTCGGGAGACTGTGAGGAGGGCCGCACAATGAACAGACATGATCTTGTGATCGTCGGCGGCGGCCCTGCGGGAATGGCCGCGGCGGCAGCCGCCTACGACGCGGGCTGCACCGACGTCGTGATTCTGGAGCGCGAGCCGGAGATCGGCGGCATTCTGCGCCAGTGTATCCATGCGGGCTTCGGTCTGCACAAGCTGGGCCGGGAGCTGACCGGCCCGGAATATGCGGATGTGTACCGCCGGCAGGTGCTGGAACGGAACATTCGGGTGTATTATGACACGACTGTCACGGCCGTCACGCCGGAGAAGCTCGTCACCGCGCAGAACCGCGAAGGAATCCTGAAAATTCAGGCCGGAGCGATCATTCTTGCCATGGGCTGCCGCGAGCGCAGCCGCGGCGCGCTGAACATCCCCGGCGACCGCCCGGCGGGCGTCTACAGTGCCGGCACCGCGCAGAAGCTGATGAACTGCGAGGGCTACCGTGTGGGCCGTGAGGCCGTGATTCTCGGCAGCGGCGACATCGGCCTGATCATGGCGCGCCGCCTGAGCTTAGAGGGCGCGAAGGTCAAGGCCGTGTGCGAGCTGCTGCCGTATTCCGGCGGCCTGACGCGCAATATCGTCCAGTGCCTTGAGGATTTTGATATTCCGCTTTACCTTTCCACTACTGTCTGCGAGATCCACGGCAAAAAGCGCGTGGAGGGCGTGACCATCGCGCAGGTGGACGAAAAACGCCGTCCCATCCCGGAAACCAGACGTTACATCCCCTGTGACACGCTGCTCCTTTCGGTCGGCCTGATCCCGGAAAACGAGCTGACGCGCGCGGCGGGCATCCCCATCGACCCCGTCACGAACGGCGCGCTCGTGGACGAGCACTGCCAGACGCAGGCGGAGGGCATTTTCGCCTGCGGCAACGTTTTGCAGGTGCATGATCTGGTGGACTACGTTTCCGACGAGGCCGAGCGCGCCGGCCGCGGCGCGGCGGCGTATCTTGTCGAGAAGGCGGACACGGGCAGGACCGTCGCCGTCCGGCCGGGAAACGGCGTGCGCTATGTGCTGCCGCAGAATGTGCATACGGATTGCGGTGAGGACGTTTCGCTCTTCCTGCGCGTGACGCAGCCCTTCGGCAAGGTCTGCTATACCGTCCGTTCCGGGGATACCGTCCTTGCGACGGCAAAGCGCTTTCGCGCTGCGCCGGGCGAGATGGAAAAGCTGACGGTCAAGGCGGAACTTCTGAAAAACGTGACGCAGGAGCTCACAGTATCGCTGGAGGTGGAAGCATGAAACGGACGATCACCTGTATTGTCTGTCCGCGCGGCTGCACGATGACCGTACAGGACGTGGGCGGCAAGCTCACCGTCACCGGCAACACCTGTCCCCGCGGCGAGAAGCACGCGATCGCGGAGGTCACCGCGCCCGTGCGGACGCTGACCTCGGTCGTTCGGGTCAGCAACCGGGAGGACACGATGGTTTCGGTCAAATCCGCCGCGCCCATTCCGAAAGGCAAAATAATGGACATCATGCAGCGCATCCGCGCTGCCGAGGTCGCCGCGCCGGTACACATCGGGGATGTGATCCTGCCGGAGGTTTACGGCACGGACATCGTTGCGACGAAGGATATTCTTTGATAAAAGTTCTGAATTTTATGAAATAATACAGATTTCCAGAACTTTACGCTTGCGAAATAGTTTCAAAACGGTTACAATATTCATGTCCTCGCGAGACAACCATTTCAAAGGAGGTCTGATCATGTTCTGTTTCAATAACTTCGATTGCAGCGCCGTCTGGCAGGCAATCTGCAAGTACCTCGGCTTCGGCTGCTAAGGTTTTTTGAGGGAGCCTCTGAAGAAATCCCCTTGATTCCTTCAGAGGCCCCGGAGAAAAATGCCTGCTCTGCTTTTCAGTGGAGCAGGTTTTTCCTATGTAGACGCTGGAAAAATCCGCCGTTCTGTGCTATACTATAAAAAACAGCTTCGGGGGAGAATCCATGAACATTCTGATCATTGACGCGCAGGGCGGCGGCATCGGGCGCCAGCTGGTCGCAGCGATCCGGGAAAGCCTGCCGGAGGCGGAGATCACCGCCGTCGGAACCAATACGGCTGCGACGGCCGCCATGCTGAAAGCGGGCGCGCATCACGGCGCGACGGGCGAGAATGCAGTCGTCGTCGGCTGCCGCCGAGCGGACGTGATCATCGGGCCGGTGGGCATCGTGATCGCGGACGCGCTCTACGGCGAGGTCACGCCCGCCATGGCGCTGGCCGTCGGACAGAGCGCGGCAAAGCGTATCCTCATCCCGGTCAACCACTGCGACAACGTGATCGTCGGCGCGGCGGCGCTTTCCATGGGCGCGATGATCGACGCCGTGGTGAAAGAATTGACGAAGAACGATTGACTTTTTCCGCGCTTCTCTGCTATAATGATTCCATGTTTTGCAGGAAGCAGAACGGCGGCGCAGAAGCGCCCGGATTTCCCGGCGATACAAAAAACATGCGTACAAAGAAGGTATGCGGCTCCTCAAGGGGCGGTGTACCTTCTTTTTACAGATTCCGGAGGAGAATCAATGGAACTGAACGAATTCTTTGCGGCACACCCGGAGGTCGCAGTCGCGTTTTCCGGCGGTGTGGACTCGGCCTATCTGTTGTATGCCGCAAAGCGCGCGGCAAAGCGGTTGAAGGCCTATTACGCCTGCTCGGCCTTCCAGCCGCAGTTTGAGCTGGAGGATGCCAAGCGCCTCGCAGCGGAGCTGGACGTGCAGATGCAGATCCTTCCGCTGGACGTCCTTGCGGACGCGCAGGTCACCGCAAATCCGAAAAATCGCTGCTATTATTGCAAAAAGCGCATTTTCGGCGCGATCACGGCGCAGGCGCGGCACGACGGCTTTACCGTTCTGCTCGACGGCACCAACGCCTCCGATGACGCGGGCGACCGCCCCGGCATGAAGGCGCTGGAGGAGCTTTCCGTGCTCTCGCCGTTGCGCCTGTGCGGGCTGACCAAGGCGCAGATCCGAGCGCTTTCCAAGGAGGCAGGGCTGTTCACCTGGGACAAGCCGGCCTACGCCTGCCTTGCCACGCGCATCCCGGCGGGGCAGCCAATTACGGCAGAGGCGCTGCGCCGGACGGAAGCGGCGGAGAGCTATCTCTTCTCCCTCGGCTTCACGGATTTTCGCGTGCGCACCGTCGGGGATATGGCGAAGCTCCAGCTTCGCGCGGAGCAGCTTCCGCTGCTGCTGGCGCACCGGGAGGAGATCGTGAAAAAGCTCGGCAGCGACTATTCGTCGGTCTGCCTTGATCTGGAGGTGCGGAAATGAGCGAACTGAAGCAGGTGCTTGCGTCGGTAAAGGACGGCACGCTTTCCGTGGAGGATGCGCTTCTGAAAATCAAGACCCAGCCCTTTGAGGACATCGGCTTTGCCAAGGTCGACCTGCACCGGAAATTCCGACAGGGAGCCGCCGAGGTGATCTACGGCGCAGGGAAAACGCCCGCGCAGATGCTGGGCATCCTGCGAACCATGCAGGCGCACGGGCAGAAAACCGTCCTCATCACGCGCCTGCGCGAGGAAGCGGCGGAGGAGATCGGCCGGGAGATTCCGCTGCAATATGACAAAACGGCCGGCGTCGGCATCGTCGGAACGCTCCCGCAGCCGGACGGCATCGGGAGAATCGCCGTCGTGACCGGCGGCACCAGCGACATCCCGGTCGCGGAGGAGGCGGCGCTGACGGCGCAGGCCCTCGGCAACGAGGTGCTGCGGCTGTACGACGTCGGCGTGGCGGGGCTGCACCGCCTGCTTTCCAATCTGGACGAGATCATGAGCGCTTCGGTCGTGATCGCCATCGCGGGGATGGAGGGGGCGCTTGCCAGCGTGGTCGGCGGCCTGGTGGACTGCCCGGTCATCGCCGTGCCGACCAGCGTGGGCTACGGCGCGTCCTTCGGGGGCGTGTCGGCGTTGCTTTCCATGCTCAATTCCTGTGCCAGCGGCGTGTCCGTGGTGAATATCGACAACGGCTTCGGCGCGGGCTATCTCGCCAGCCGCATCAACCATATGGAGGCGAAACGATGAAAACGTTGTATCTGGACTGCGGCATGGGCGCCGCGGGCGATATGCTCACGGCGGCGCTGTACGAGCTGCTGGACGGGAGAGAAAAGCAGGAATTTCTGGCGCAGATGAACGCACTGGGGCTTCCGGGGGTCGAGGTCTGCGCGGAGACCGCGGAGAAGTGTGGCATCACCGGCACGCATATGCGCGTGGCGGTCGGCGGCGCGGAGGAAGATGAGCATCCTCATGAGCATGACCACGACCATCATGATCACGAGCACAGCGCCCTGCACGCGATCGAGCACCGCATTGCGCACCTTCCGGTTTCCGAGCGGGTGCGGCGGGACATCGCCGCGGTATACGGCCTGATCGCGGAGGCGGAGAGTCACGTGCACGGTGTCCCGGTCACGCAGATCCACTTCCATGAGGTGGGCAGTCTGGACGCGCTTGCGGACGTGGCGGCGGTGTGCTGGCTCATGGAAAAGCTGGCGCCGGAGCGCGTGACGGCCTCTCCGGTACACGTCGGAAGCGGCCATGTGCGCTGCGCGCACGGCGTGCTGCCGGTGCCTGCGCCGGCGACGGCATGGCTTCTGCGCGGTGTGCCGGTCTACGGCGGAGAAATTCGCGGAGAGCTTTGCACGCCGACGGGCGCGGCACTGCTGCGCCATTTCGTGACGGAGTTTGGCCCCATGCCCGTGATGCGCGTGGAGCGCATCGGCTACGGCATGGGCAAGAAGGATTTCCCCATGGCTAACTGTGTCCGCGCTCTGCTGGGCGAGGCCGGCGAGACGGGCGATGAGGTCTGCGAGCTTTCCTGCAATCTGGACGACATGACGGCCGAGCGCATCGGCTTCGCGCTGGAGCGCTTCTTTGAGGCGGGTGCGCTGGAGGCCTATACCGTTCCGGTCGGAATGAAAAAGTCCCGCCCCGGCGTGCTTCTGAGCGTCATGTGCCGGCAGGCGCAGCGGGAGGAGCTGCTGCGGCTCATTTTCCTGCACACGACGACGCTGGGCGTGCGCGAGAATCTCTCCCGCCGCTACACCCTCCGCCGCAGCGTGGAGCAGGTGAAAACGAGCTTCGGCAGCGTGCGCGTCAAACGCGCCGAGGGCTACGGCACGGTGCGCGAGAAGTACGAATACGACGATCTGGCCGGAATCGCCAGAGAAACCGGCCTTTCGCTGGACGAGATCGTAAAACGCATCGAAAACGAGAAAAAAGGATAAAAAAAACAACCCCCCAGGGGGCTTCTCAGAACATACGGGATTTGCTATGATGGAGCCGATCAAATGCGCGCCGGAGCATACCGGCGCAGAAAGAAGGCTATCATGAAGAAATTCCTTGCACTGGTGCTGACGCTGGCCATGCTGCTTGTGCTGGCGGCGGGCTGCGCAAATCAGCCCCCCACAGAAGGCTCCGAATCTACCGGTGAGCCGAGCGCTGCTCCCTCAGAATCCACCCCGCAGGCCCGCGTTCTTCTCGACGCGGAGGGGCGCGAGGTCGAGGTTCCGGACACAGTCGAGCGCATTGTCTGCGTGGGCGTGGGCGCGCTGCGCTATAGCTGCTATGTCGGCGCGGCCGATTTGGTCGTCGGCGTGGAGGACTATGAAACCAAGCCCGGCATGAGCCGCCTGTACAATTATGTCAACTTCGACAAGCTCAGAGATCTGCCGGTCATCGGCACCAACGGCGAGCCCTACGTCGAGCAGATCATTGCTGCCGACCCGCAGGTCATCGTGATGAGCGCCTATGCCAAGCAGAACGCCGACGAGCTGAGCGAAAAGACGGGGATCCCCGTCGTGGTCGTCCCCGGCAGTGATACGACGCTGGACGACAAGGCCTACGAAACCATCCGGATTCTGGGCGAACTGTACGGAAAAACAGACCGTGCCGATGAGCTGACAGCCTACCTGCGCGGCGTGCAGGCCGATCTGGACGGGCGCACTGCGAGCATTGAGAATGCCGACAAGCCCACGGTCTATGTCGGAGGCGTCTCCTTTAAGGGGGCGCATGGCTTTGAGGGCACGGAGGCGGGCTACGGCCCCTTTGAGCTGATCCACGCGCAGAACCTTGCCGATACGACCGGACAGACCGGCGCATTCAGCATCGACGTGGAGCAGGTGCTGGCATGGGATCCCGACTATATCTTCCTTGATTTTAACGGCATGGATCTCATCCGCGAGGACTACGCGGCGCATCCGGACTTTTACAACAGCCTGACGGCAGTCAAGGAGGGGCGAGTTTATTCACAGATCTCCTTCCGCTCCTCCGCGTCCAATCTGGAAACGGCGCTGGCCGATGCCTACTACGCCGCCTGCGTGATGTTCCCGGAGCAGTTCAAGGACGTCGACCCCGTGGAAAAGGCGGGGGAGATCTTCACCGAGCTGCTCGGCACGAACCCCTATGCCGATCTGAAGGAGGCGGGCTATGAGTTCCGTCAGATTACCATTGGAGAATAATCCGAACGGGTCGGATTATCTGAAAAAACAGCGAAAGAGTATTTTATTTCTGATTTTTCTTGCGGTTCTGCTGCTGGCAGCGTTCCTGTTATCGCTTCGGGCAGGCTCCTATGATACCCCGATTGCGGAGCTGGTTCGCGGCATTTTCGGCAGAGCGTCCGATCAGAAGATCAATCTGGTCGTGCGCAGCAACCGCCTGCCGCGCATCTGCACGGCGATCGTCGCAGGCGCGGGGCTGGGCCTTGCGGGCTGTATTTTGCAGGCAATTCTGCACAATCCGCTGGCCTCGGCCTCGACGCTCGGCGTGTCGCAGGGAGCGACCTTCGGCGCGGCGCTTGCCATCATCGGCCTTGGCATTGCCGGCTCCGCCGGCTGGGCAATCCCGCTTCTGTCCTTCGCCGGGTCGCTGGCAGTGGCGGCCATCATTCTGGCGCTGAGCCGCTTCCGGCAGATCTCCTCCGAGGGCATCGTGCTTGCGGGCGTGGCCATCAGCTCCATGCTCACTGGCGCGACGACCCTGATGCAGTATTTTGCCGACGAAGTCGCGCTTGCCTCGCTGGTCTACTGGACCTTCGGCGATCTTGGCAGCACGGGCTGGGGCGACCTGCGGTGGATGGCGCTTGTCGTCCTTCTGCTGATCGTCTACTGCTTTGCCCACCGCTGGGACTACAACGCTCTGCTCAGCGGCGAGGAAACGGCGCAGAGCCTCGGCATCAACGTGCAGCGGCTCACGCTGGTCAATATGCTGCTGGCCTGCCTTGCCTGCTCGGTGATCGTGTCCAACGTTGGCCTGATCAACTTCATCGGGCTGGTCGCGCCGCACATTGTGCGGCTTGCGGTGGGCAACAATCACGTCTATCTGATTCCCGGCTCCATTCTGGCGGGCGCAACACTGCTGCTGCTCGGGGATCTTCTGGCGCGGGTCGTGCTCATGCCGGTGATTTTGCCCATCGGCGCGCTGACGTCCTTCCTCGGCGGGCCGCTGTTCCTGTATCTCCTGTTCAGAGGGAGGAAAAAGGCATGATTTCCGCAAAGAATATCAGCTTCCACTACCGCGGCGGCAGAAATGTGCTGAATCAGGTCGGCTTTGATCTGGAGGACGGCCGCTTTCTGGCCATTCTCGGCAACAACGGCGCAGGCAAGAGCACGCTGCTCAAGTGCCTGAACCGCATCCTCCGGGCGGATTCCGGCTCGTTCCGGATGGACGGCGAGGAAATTCTGACGCTTTCCCACCGGGAGATCGCGCGGCGGATCGCCTTTGTCGCCCAGAGCGTACCGAACACGCAGATGACGGTGCACGATGCCGTCATGCTCGGCCGGCGGCCCTATATGGGCTTCGGCGTGACGGAGAACGACCATAAGATTGTCCACGAGGCCATGCACGCGCTGGGTCTGGAGGACATGCGCGGGCGCTATCTCAATGAGCTTTCCGGCGGCGAGCGCCAGAAGGTGATGCTGGCGCGGGCAATGGCGCAGCAGCCGAAGCTGCTGCTGCTCGACGAGCCGACCAGCAGCCTGGACATTATGAACCAGTATCAGGTGCTGCAAATCGCGCAGGATTTCTGCCGCGAGGAGGGAAAGAGTGCCATTGTGGTCATCCACGATCTGAATCTGGCGCTGCGCTTCTGCGACCGTTTCCTACTGCTGCGACAGGGGAATGTCTACCGCTACGGTGACCGCTCCTGCATGGACGCGCAGGCGCTGCGCGAGGTCTACGGCGTGGACGGCAAGTTCGTCATGGTGGAAAACCAGATGATGGTATATGTGAATGAGAATCCGAAGGGAGAACTGGAGCTATGACAGATTTTGAAAAATGCGCTGCGTTCCACGGCCATGTCTGCGGCGGTCTGACGATCGGCTATAAGGCCGCGCAGTATGCCATCCGCCTGCTGAATCTGACCTTCTCGGACGACGAGGAAGTGGTCTGCATCGCGGAAAACGACGCCTGCGGTGTGGATGCCATTCAGGTCATGCTGGGGTGCAGTATCGGCAAGGGCAATCTGCTGTTTCATATGCGGGGAAAGCAGGCGTTTTCCGTCTACAACCGGAAAACGGGCAAGGCCGTCCGCCTTGTTCTGAAGCCGAAGCCGGAGGGCCTGCGCAAGGAGGACTCCCTGCAATACTACCAGAGCCGGGAGCCAGAGGAGCTGTTTGACGTGAAGCCTGTGGCGCTCGCGCTTCCGGAAAAAGCGCGGCTGTTCGACTCCTACCGCTGCGACTGCTGCGGCGAGGTCACGGGCGCCAACTGGATCCGCCTTGCCGGGGAGAAAAAGCTTTGCCTCGACTGCTACGAGAGCTACGACCGCTTTGACATCTGATGAGATTCACAATCGCCTGCCGGAAGCTTTTTTCCGACGGGCGATTTTCTTACATTTCTGCAAGGAGTTGCCTTCCGGCGGCTGCTTGCGGTATAATGGAAACGGATTCATAATGAGGGAGAACGTTTATGGGCAACACGGGGAAACGGCGGCATACCGTCTGGTTGATTCTGGTATTTTTCGCAATGACCACGCTGTTCTTTTCCATGATGATCGCCGCGACCATGCCGAAATACAAGGCGGTATCTTCGCCGGAGGAAATTGCTGCGACCGACCTTTCCGAGGACTATATCTGCCTCGGCGAACAGAACGCGGAGGTCTATCCCGGCAGGCTCTATGACAGCGCGGACTTTGCCGCAGGAAACGTATCGCCGGGCGACCCGGAGGCGAAGTATCAGACCTGCCGGGTCGTGCTCTCGCTGGAAGCGGGAAAGACCTACGGCATGACCGGCCAGACGGCCACCTATGCGCAGCGGGTCTATGTCAACGGCGAGCTGCGGAACGAAACGGGGTCCGTCGCCGATAACGCCGGGCAGTTCACCCCGCGGACCGATCTTTACACCGTATATTTTACTCCGCAGAGCGGGAAAACGGAGATCATTGTCCAGCACGCGTGGTTCAACCACCGCACGGGCGCGTTTCACAAGGTGTTTCTTGCAGAGCAGCCGGTCATTACCCGCATGGAGCGGGCAAAGACGCTCTGTGAGGGCGTGATCACCGGCGTGCTGCTCGGCATGACGATCTTCTTTCTCGGGATGTCCCTGTTCAATCTGTCCAATCGCGGGATGCTGTGGTTTTCCCTTTCCTGCCTGTGCGCGGCGGCGAACGACCTGATCTATGAAAGCAAGCAAATCATGACCATTTTCCCGCCCCTCAACTGGTATGTGGGGCATAAGATCGAACTGCTGACCAACGTCTACTACTTCCTCTTTATCGCGCTGTTCGCCTTCTCCATGCTGCGCTGCCGGACGAAGCGCTGGTTCCGGGCGCTGTCTTTCTCCCTGCTGGGCGCGGTGACGGCCTTCTACATTTTTGCACCCTCCACCTTCTACACGCACTATACCGTCCCGCTGGGCGCGGCCATGATGCTCTATGAGCTGTTTACCGTCATCGTGCTGCTGCGCATCGCCGCGGGGGAGGGCAAGCTCCGCCGGCCGGACAACCTGATCGTGTGCCTGTCGCCTCTGCTGGTGCTGCTTGTGTATGCCGTCGAGGGTGCGACCTATTTTTCGCACATCCTCTATCTGCGTGCCTATGCGATGATCCTGCTGGCCTTCTGCAATGCGCTGGTTCTGACCATCAGCTATTCGCGCACCGAGCGCCGCCTGCACGAGGCCAGAACCCGCGAGCTGGAGATTGCGGAAGAAAACGCCATGCTGGAAAAGATGAACAGCCTGAAAAGTGACTTCATGCGCAACATCGCCCACGAGATGAAAACGCCCCTGACCGTCATGAGCGGCTATGCGCAGCTGACGCAGCGGCAGATCCAGAAGGACGCGGTAAACGAAGAAACGACCGCCAATCTGCAAACCATCGCCAGAGAGGCGGGACGGCTTTCGGACATGGTCACGCGCCTGCTGGACGTGACCTATCAAGGCATGGGCGCAAGCGCTCCGGTCTGCTTTCCGCCGCAGGAGCTGCTGGACGATGCCGCGGCGGTCTGCCGCCCGGTGCTCCAGAAAAACGAAAACCGGCTGGAGCTGGTCTGCCGGAGCCGGAAAAAGCTCGTGGCCAACAAGGAATCCCTGCTTCAGGTGCTGATCAATCTGACGATCAACGCGGGCAAGCACACGAAGGGAGGAAAAATCGTCTTCCGCGCGGAGGACGGCGAAGCGTCGGGCGTGGTCGTATTCTCCGTGTCGGACAACGGCTCCGGCATCTCCGAGGCCGATCTGCCGCATATTTTTGAGCGCGGCTACGGGACGGACGGCGGCAACGGGCTGGGGCTTACGATCTGCCGGGACATCATCGAATCCATGGGCGGCACGATCGCCGTGGAAAAGACGGACAAAACCGGCACGACCATCCGCTTTACCGTGCCGTCCGGAGAGGAGGAAGCCATATGAACACCATCCTGTTGGTCGAGGACAATCCGCACATCATGAAGATCAACAGCACCTCCCTGATGATGGAGGGCTACCATATTTTACAGGCGACGACGGCGGCGGACTGCCTGCAAACGCTGCGGTCGAATGACGTCGACCTGATCATTCTGGACATCATGCTGCCGGACGGAAACGGGATCGCGCTCTGCTCGGAGATCAAGCACGGGTATGAAATCCCGATCCTTTTCCTCTCCGCGCTCGGTGAGAATGAGGACATCATTGCCGCCCTCCGCGCCGGCGGGGACGACTACCTGCCCAAGCCCTATGACATCAATGTGCTCATCGCGCGCGTGGAGGCGCGGCTGCGCTCGTCCTACCGGGAAAAGCGCTTTTTCCGGTTCGGAAATCTGAAATTCGACACGGCGGCGCGCATCGGCTACTGCCGCGAGCGGGAGCTGACGCTGACACAGAAGGAATTTTCCCTGCTTTTGCAGCTGGCGCGCGGCAACGGGCAGATCGTTTCCAAGGAGGCACTGTACGAGTGCGTGTGGGGGCGGCCGCTGGCGGGCGACAGCACCGCGCTGTACACGGCGGTTTCCAGACTCAATGCGAAGCTGGCGGAGGAGAACGCGCAGGTGACGATCTCCTATTTCCGTGGCAGGGGCTACGCGCTGGAGGCGGTGTGAGCATTTCTGGTATACAAAAAGGAAAACCGATGAATATTGCCAAGCGCCGGGGCGGGCAGCCTCGGCGCTTTTGCTTACAAATCTGCAAGGTTCCGTCAGAACGGCCTTTCTTCCTGTATACTGTTCTCACAGGAGATATTATGCAGAAAAGAGGTTATGTGAAATGCGTAAGAGCAGAAAGACGCTGATCGTCCGGACGGCGGTGGCGATTCTCAGCCTTTCCATTGTGATCGGCCTGCTTCCGTTTACCGTGCTTGCCGAGGACGAAGGCGGGACGGCCGGCAGCGACCGGCGCTTCGACAGCATCATTGACCCCGGAAAGCCCTCTGGCTATTCGGACACGATGGCAAACCCCTATGGCTACCCTCAGGGGCAGAAGTTCCTGTTCTCCGAGCAGAACGAGCTGCTGCTCTACTACACCTTTGACACGCAGAGCAAGCCGGAGCATAAGTACACCGCGTGGTACGACGACTACGAAAAGGGCAAGGGCACGAGCCTGCGCGACAGCAAGGATGGCTTCGGCAGCTACGGGATGTACAGCAATACCAAGGCCTATGCCTATGTCGATGCGGTCGGCTTCGACCCGAACGGCACCGGCCGCCGCGACCATGTGGCCTATGTCGGCTACGAAAACGGCAAGACCGGCGGCGAAAAGGGCTACTACCTCTGGGTCATGAACACCGTGAGCGGCGAGCAGTACGGCCCCGTGCGCGTGAGCAACGCTTCCTGCGAGTGGCTCCAGAACAACAATGCCGACCTCTACGCGGGCAGCAATTTCTTCAATATTGCCGCGGGCGACTTCAACGGCGACGGCAAGGACGATCTCATTGTCGGCATCGTGGACGACAATTTGAACTACGGCCTGAGCCAGATCCGCTTTTCCGGCGGGCGCTTTCAGCAGCTCGTGCGCAGCAGCAAGGGCCTGCTGCATCCGCTCTACGGCCAGCTCGGCTCAAAGATCGACTTCGGGAACAAGGGCGGCAAGGCGAAGGATAAGCTCTCCATGGATCTTGCCGTGGGCGATTTCAACGGTGACGGGCTGGACGATCTTGCCGTGCTGTCCTATCCGAACACCGGCAACGCCCTGAACAATACGAACATAAAAGACCAGCGCTTCGGGATGCCCTATCTTGCGGTGTCCTACGGCGCATCGGACAGCGGAAACGTTGTTGCCGGCGCTGCGGCCGCCACCTACCTGAACGCGGGCAAGCGGACGGTAAAGGACTTCGGCATGGAGAATATGGAGATGGAGGTAGATGGGGTGACGCTCGCCTGCGGCGCGGTCGCGGCAGGTGACATCGACGGCGACGGCAGAGATGAGATCCTGACCGCCGGCTACGAGGGATGCTCCGTTACTGACCAAAACTCGGTACAATTCGCCGCTCTTTCCATGACGTATCTGCTTTATGGCTCCTTTTTTGCCAGCGGCGGAAGCCTGACCAACATCGAATATCAGGAACTGAAGATGAACGAGTGGACGAAGAACCGCAACGGCCGGATGGACGACGTCGGCCCGAAGTTCTCCGTTGAGGCGGTCGCCGTCGACGGCAAGGGCAGCCGCGAGCGCATCTTCCTCAGCGGCGATATGTACAAGTGTGAGCCGCAGAGCAACAAGCTCTATATCCAGCCGTCCAACACGCCCGACGATGCAAAGGAATCGCCCATTACGCTGGACTATTTCAAGCGTGACGACAAGTACTCGCACACTAAAAAGGTCGGCAAGAGCTACATCGCCGCCACGGCAGTGGGCAACTTTGAGGAAACGACGGAGGGCCGCGAGCAGATCGCCTACGTCGTCGGTCTGCAAACCTCCGATTCCAAGCACGAGTATTCCTTCTCGGTGCATATCGCAGGCGGCAAGGAGTATGAGGGGGACACGGCCAAGAATTATTACTGCGCGACGGGCAACTATATTTTCTGTAATCAGGGCTTCAATCTGGATAAACGGCCGAACTGCGTCATTGCCGCCATCGACCGCGACAATGACGGCATCGTCGCCAGCTACCGCGGCGCGGCCTATGCGTGGAGCGACCCGAGCGTGCGCGCAGTCTTGCAGGCCTCGCCCTATTTCTCCGAGCTGAACGACGCGGAAAACGGCTATGAATTTCTCAACGACACGCCGGAAACGCACTACGCGACCTCCGTGACCTATTCCTTTGAAACCGAAAGCTCCAATTCCGTGTCCTTTGGCGCGGGCTTTGCCGGGCAGACGGCGGGCAGGGTCGGCCCGCAGGTCGATCTTCAGGCAGGCTACGCCATGGACTGGTCGGAGAGCTTTACCAAAACACTGGAAAAGAGCGTCACGAACACCTTCTCCGCCGGCTTCTATGACACGGTCGTTCTCTACCGCACACCGGTGTTTGTCTACAGCTACGACGTCTGGTACCTCGACGCAAACGGCAATCCGCAGACAGATATTCTGCAGTTCTCCATTCCCAAAGCACCGCGCTATGAGCAGCTTTCCATCAAGCGCTACAACGAGTTTGTGGACTACTACAACGCGCAGATTTTGCAGGCGGGCGAGAAGCAGGGACTTTCTGCGGAGAAGTGCAGCGAAGCCTATCTGGAAAAGCTCGCGGACGATCTCTTCCTGAACACCGAGGGCGACCCCTATGGCTATTACATCGACGATGTTTCCGGCGGACTGAACCCCGCGCCGGAGCAGTACGGGCTGCTGATGAAGCTGGCCAGAAACGCCGGGCAGAACAGCATCGAGTATACTTACGAAGAAAGCGAGGGCGAAACCAGGGAGGTCTCCCACGGCTTTACCTTCGACCTGACGGTCACCTTCGGTTTTGACATCGGCGCGGTCGCCGCGCGGGCGGGCGGCTATGTCAGCCTGCAATATATGCACGGAAACTCCGTTACCAAAACCAACGGCACGGGCACGGCCTTCGGCGGCACGGTGGCCGGCATCGACGGCAACGAGATGGAAAAGGCCGGCATCAACCCGGACGCATGGAGCTTCAACTGGCGGCTCGCGCGCTGGGATTCCAACCTCAAGGACAAATCGGAAAACAGCACCGGCAAGGTGCCAATCATCGGCTTTGTGCTCAGCAATGTGCAGTCGCCGCCGCTGCCGGTGGAAAATCTCACGCAGCAGTTTACGCGCGCTTCGGAAAATGCGGAGCTGTATTTCGACCTGCAATGGGACTGCGGCGATGTCGAAACCTCCAACCGGCCCAAAACGGCGGGCTATCGCATCTATCTCTATGACCCGGCGTCCGGCCGCTACAAGCTGATTCAGACGATCGAGGGCGTGGAGAATACGTCCTACCGCTATGAGGATTTCTTCGACGGCCGCGAGTATTACGGCTTCATGGTCACCGCCTACTCCGAGGCATCCTTCACGTCCCCCTCACTGGAAAGCGCACCGCGCTATGAAACCTACTATATGTCCACCGCCGACACCACAATCCTGAAGATCGTCAAGACCGGCACGGACGGCCTGACGGATACCTACACCATCTATTTTGCCAACGGCACCACGCAGACCTTCTCTGTGACCAACGGCAACGGCATCGTGTCCATTGCGCTGCTGTCCAGCGACGCGGAAACCGGCGTGGACACCTATCAGATCACCTTTGCCGACGGCAGCACGACGACCTTCATCGTCACCAATGGCGCAGACGGAGAGAAGGGCGAGAAGGGTGAAACCGGCGCGCCCGGCGTCGGCATCGAGCGTATCGAAAAGCTGCGCAGTGAAGGAAACGTGGACATTTATGCCGTTTACCTCACCGACGGGACCTTCTATACCTTCCCGGTCCGCAATGGCGTGGACGGTAAGGATGGCGCCGATGGCCGCGACGGCGAAGACGGGAAAGACGGAGAGAATGGCAAAGACGGCGCCGACGGAAAGAGCGGCACGGACGGCAAAAACGGTACCGACGGCGCAAACGGAACGGACGGCCGCAACGGCACCGACGGCCGCAGCGGAATGGATGGCCGGGACGGAAAAGACGGGCAGAATGGGAAGGACGGTGCCGACGGCGTCGGCATTGCGGACATTCGGATCGGCGAAGACGGCAGCTTCCTCTTCACGCTCTCCGACGGACGTGTGATCAATGCCGGAATTCCTGAGGAAAACAATGCGCAGGCAAAGCAGCTTGCCGAAATGCAGACGCAGTTGGAAACGCTTCGGCAGCAGGTGGAGCGGCAGAAGGCCGTCCGCACCGTCGCTTACTGCGGTATGGGCCTTGCGGCTGCCAGCTTCCTCTGGCAGATCATCGCGCTGATCCTTGCGCTCACCCGCAGAAAGGAAAAGGATACGGAAAAGGTCGGATGATCTTAAAAATGATTCTGCAAGCAAGAAACGTTGGGGGTCAGGCGAGGAGCCTGCCCCCCAAGCGTATCGAAAGACCTTTACGACACGTGACCACCGGAACGGTGGTCAGACTGTCAAAAAACCTATCCAGCCGAAAGTTTCGGAGGGAAGAATAGTGTGAAAGGGAACCGTCAGGGTTCCCTTTCGCGTTCAATAACCCGCCGCAGCGATCAAAATTGCAAAATAATACTACAAATATTGATTTTGCAATTTTGTAGGCAGCATGTCAAAAAAGTCCAAAAGGACTTTTTTGACATGCTGACCACCGGAACGGTGGTTATCCTCACGCGTTCAGCCCGAAATGACGGACGATCTCCTCCGCGGAGCGGACACCGCTGAGCTGCGTTTCCACCCGGCCGCCGTTCAGAAGGACGAGCGTCGGGACGCTCATGATCCGGAAGCGCTGCGCGAGCAGCGGCTCGGCATCGACATCCGTCTTGCAGAATTTACACGTGCCGCCATATTGTGCGGCCAGCGCCTCTACCGTGGGCGCGAGCGCCTTGCAGGGGCCGCACCATGCCGCATAGAAGTCGATCAGCACCGGCCTGTCGGCGCGCTCGACCTCTGCGGCGTAGTTTTCTTCCGTAAGAACCGTAATATTCATTGGAAATCCCATCCTTTCTTCTGCACATAATATGCGCGATCTGTGTCGTTTTATCCGTCGGCCGATTGACAGTTTCCGGGGAATATGGTATACTTTGAGCAGTACTGAAAAGAAAGGAACGATACGTTCATGGATATCCAGAAACTGATCGAAGAAGTCACGCAGGAGGTCGCAGAGGCGCCCCGCGCGCCGGAGCCTATGGCCGACAGCTTTGCGCCGGCGGATATGCCCAAGTATATCGACCACACCTATCTGAAGCCGCAGGCCAGTCTGGAGGACATCCGCCGCATCTGCGACGAGGCGAAGAAGTTCAAGACCGCCAGCGTCTGCGTCAACCCGTCTTATATTGAATTTGTCGCCCAGCAGCTCGCCGGCACCGACGTTACGCCCTGTTGCGTCGTCGCGTTCCCGCTCGGCGCCTGTACGCCGGAGGTCAAGGCGTTTGAGGCCTTTGACGCCGTGCAGCACGGTGCGCGCGAGGTGGACATGGTCATCAACATTGGCGCGGTCAAGTCCGGCAACTGGAAGCTCGTCAAGCGCGACATCGAAGCCGTGGTCAATGCGGTCAAGGGCCGCGCAAAGGTCAAGGTCATCATTGAGACCTGCCTGCTGACCGACGAGGAGAAGGTCAAGGCCTGCGCAGTCGCCAAGCTGGCGGGCGCGGACTTCGTCAAGACCTCCACCGGCTTCTCCACCGGCGGCGCGAAGGTCGAGGACATCCGTCTGATGCGCGAAACGGTCGGCCCGGAACTGGGCGTCAAGGCCTCCGGCGGCATCCACAGCTATGAGGAAGCGGTCGCCATGCTCAAGGCCGGCGCAAGCCGTCTGGGCGCAAGCGCCACCCTCAAGATCATGGAAGGCTGAGCAGAATTTACAAAAAAGAGGACGTGTTTTCACGTCCTCTTTTTTTACAGAAATCTGGAAAGAAACTCCCGCGTTTTGGCCTGCTGCGGATGGGAGAAGAGCGCCTCCGGTGCGCCGGATTCACAGATCAGGCCCTCGTCCATAAAGACGACATTGGTAGAAACGTCCCGCGCGAAGGCCATTTCATGCGTGACGACGAGCATGGTCAGCCCCTCCTGCGCAAGCTCCCGCATGACGTTCAGAACCTCGCCGACCATCTGCGGGTCAAGCGCGCTGGTTGGCTCGTCGAAGAGCAGGACCTCCGGTTCCATCGCCAGCGCGCGGGCGATGGCCACGCGCTGCTTCTGCCCGCCGGAGAGCTGTGCGGGCTTAGCGTGGATGTAGGGCGCCATGCCGACCTTGGTCAGGTACTTCATGGCGACCTCCTCGGCCTCGCGGCGGCTGCGCTTCAGAACGGACATCTGTCCGGTGACGCAGTTGTTCAGCGCCGTCATGTTGTTAAAAAGATTGAAGCTCTGAAAAACCATGCCGACCTTGGTGCGGTACTTGGCAAGATCAAGGCCGCGGCTCGTGATGTCCTTGCCGTGGTAGAGGATCTGCCCGGCGGTCGGGGCTTCCAGCAAATTGATGCAGCGCAGCATCGTGCTCTTGCCGGAGCCGGAGGCGCCGATGATGCTCAGCACCTCGCCCTTTTCCACGCTCAGGCTGATGTCACGCAGAACCTGATGCGTTCCAAACTGCTTTTGCAGATGGATCAGCTCGATTACCTTTTCAGCCATGTTGTTCGTCCTCCCTGCGGATGTGAATCTCGGCATTGCTGTCGCTCTGCGAGCCGAAGATGGTGTAGCTGCCCTTGCCATCCAGCTTCTTCTCCACGAGGCGCAGCAGGCGCGTGACGGCAAAGGTCAGGATGAAATACAGCACGCAGACGACCAGATAGGTCTGGAAGGTCTGAAAATTCTGCCGCTTGATGATGCCGGCGAAGTAATAAAGCTCCGTCACACCGATGACGTTCAGCACGGAGGTGTCCTTGATGTTGATGACAAACTCGTTGCTGACCGAGGGCAGAATGTTGCGCAGTACCTGCGGCAGGATGAC
>ERZ772820.818-NODE-818-length-27376-cov-10.209656_pt1 | contig 27376 bp, 28 predicted proteins | sample MGYA00511377_ERZ772820 | MGnify/ENA primary metagenome ERZ772820 (study PRJEB29015, sample SAMEA2737684) | human gut metagenome | biome: human gut; feature: human-associated habitat; material: faeces | place: China | collected 2012 ... | reverse complement strand
AATTTGAGCAGGTTCAGGATGATCGGAAGCAGTATTATTATAAGCAGCTTGTGATCAATGCTCAAACTGGACAAATAGAGCCTTATTTGATAAAAAAACAAGAGCTGGCTTACTGCCCGCGGATTATCACATGGGAGAATACACAATGAGAAAAATAACATTTTGTTCTGTGTTTTGATGATTGTACCGACGCTGGCATTGGCAAGCGATGACATGGTGTCCGTTTCCGTACTGTATCTCTGATGAAACAACGTCGGCCATCTTCCGCAGATGGCTGATTTCTTTTATGTAGCATGAAAAAGGATGGTACAATGGATGCAGCGAAATAGTATATTTGCGGAACAGACTTTTAATTATTTGGCAAAACATGCCTAATATAAGCATAGAACACCACTTTCGAAAAATAATCGAAAGAAACTAAAAATAAGTGTCAATATCCGCGAAAATTTGCGTCTTGGTAAGTGAAAGGAAGGTGAGAGAGCGTGATGGGCAATACCTTGGTACCGGGTAAAGCCTCTGAAGCGGAACTCTCCCGAATGATGGAAACATATGGCGCGATGCTGACCGGCACATGCACAGTGCTGCTGGGCGACAGGCATCTGGCGCAGGACATCGTTCAGGAAACATTTATCAGAGCGTATAAAAAGATGGACAGCTTCCGCGGGGAACGGCCGGAAAGTGAAAAAGCTTGGCTGACTCGCATCGCCGTCAATCTTTGCAGGGACGAAAGAAGAAAAAAGTGGTTCCGCTTCGAAGACCGAACGATCCCAGTTGAAATGATGACGCTTTCGGCGCCGGAAGCGTCAGAGGAGGCACAGCAGCTGTATGCGGCGGTACAAACACTGCCCCAGAAATACCGCGAGGTGATCCTGCTGCGCTTCTATCAGGATTTGACAGCACCGGAGATCGCAGAGATTCTGCATCAGGCAACCGGAACGATCTATCACAAATTAACCAGAGCCCAAGAGATGCTCAAAAAGAGACTGGAAAGGTGTGATTTTGGTGGATGAAAAAAAGTTGGGGAACGCGCTGAAAGCATGCCTTTCTGACAGCGAGTTTCCGCTCGAACGCCGTCAGGCGGTGCTTCGGGCAATTAGAAAGGAAGAAAAAGTCGTGAAGAAAAAGATTTCTGCCGCATTGGTATTTGCTATCGTATTGACTCTTGTTGTCGGCGGCGCGGCGCTGGCCGCGAACCTCGGTGTGTTCGGACAGTCTGTGAACGACCAGCAGAACGAGCAGAGCGTCGGACGGCTGGAAAAGCTGGAAAATGCTTCTGCAACATACAACGATACGCAGGCAGCGCAAGCACCTGAGCAGACCGCGACGGAAGCGCCAAAGACCGTCTATGACGAGCTGATGGCGAGTCTGTACAACCGCCGCTTCAACCTGACGCTCAATCAGGCGTATTTCGACGGCTACAAGCTGTATTATTCCTACACGCTGACCAGCGATTGCAAGACCGGCTTCATCACCGGCGACGGAATGCCGACCGGCTTTGAGAAGTGGGACGACACGCAGGAAGGCAAGTTCGTCGGGCATTACTCCCTCTACGACGACAATATGAATCAGGAAGTCGTGACGTATTTCTCCGCGCATCCGAAAGGATACATCGCCTTCGAATCCATGGGCGTGGGCGACGGCGCGGCGATGAACGGCAAGCCGCTGATGATTCTGGACAGCGGTTCCGAGATGGTCAACGAGTACACGATTCAGGGCTATCAGGAGGTCGAAATGCCGGACGGCTTCGAGCCGACGGACGAAATCGACATCGAGCTGACCGTGATGTACGGCATGAGCGTCTGGGCGCAGGATGAGAAGAACGTCTACCACGAATACATGATGACCCCGGAGAACCGCGGCTTCTTCCGCCTGCCGTTCAAGGTCAAGCTGAACGGTCAGGCCGAAACCTACACCGGCTCGGTGACGACCAGCGCATACAGCGCGCAGGCGACGGTTCGCGTGTCCGACGTGGATATCAGCGGCGAGGTCGTGTTCGATGCGCCGGAATGGGCGGAGGTGTTCGAGGCCAGCACGGACAGCAAGCGTGAGATGGAGTTGGCGTACATCAACAGCTATACGCTCGTTGCAGACGGCGTGGAGCTGCAAAACCGCGACGGCGCGTTCGGCGTGAACAAGGACGGCAAGTTCTTCGTCTGGATTCGCTACGACCTGCCGGAGAGCATGAACAGCCTGGTGCTCGTGCCGAACGGATCGGGCATCGACTACAAGGCGAAGATCGCCGCGGGCGAAACGCCGACACACGAGAACGAGGATATCGTTCTGCTCAAGTAACCCACCCTTCCGGGGCGGCCTGAAAGGGTCGCCCCGATTTTGTAAGCTGTCCGCCCGCAAACGGGAGGACAGCGCCTTTCCGTCAAAAAGGAGCGTATGAGGATGAAACGATTGTTTGCGGCGATGGCCGCAATGATGCTTGTACCGACGATTCCGGCTGTTTGTTGCGCAGAAAGTTATCAGAACATAGAAACGCTTCGGGAGCAGAGCCTGAAAGAAGTGATATTTGACTGCAAAGATCAATACGGGAGAAATATCTATATCGATACGGACGTCATCATCCCGGAGGTCGAATGTGTCCCCATAGTGGTTGTTGAAAAACCAAAATACGAAAACTGTGAAATAGGGCGCGTGTGCGGTCAATACGCGGACGCAACGGAAGAAGACGGCGCAAAACGTTTTATGTATAGCGACAACGGGTTTGATTATGATATCCAAATATTCACAATAGGAAACACAGATGTGTCGATCCTATGCGATCCAAGCGATTCAAAAGGGGCGTTTGACAATAACGAAGAAATCCCCAGCGGAAAGACGCTCTGTTCCAGCGATGTAGAAGACGATGAAACCATACAAAAAGGAATGGAGAGCATCACCAAGAATCTTCAGACTCTTTTCCCGGATTTTGAACTCGAACTGGGCTTTTCTTGGGTGCAAATCATTGAAAACAGCCGCCCCAGATATACCTACACGCTGAGGCAGAAGATGGAGGGAATCCCCATCCTGATGGGCGCGGGAGACCCTGTGGTTGGCGTATCGGAGAAAACGATAGGGTTTAAGAAACCTGAAAGCTGGAAGCGATCAAAGACCTTTAGATGGGGAGATTTTTTCTCGTGTTGGAACGATATGGCTTATCACGACGGCGGATGGAACGTTCGAGTAGCGCCTCTCATGGAAATTGAAAAGAAATATGATGATGTTCCGCTTGCGGATATCAATCGGGTTTTTGAAGCCATACAAAATAAAATTGAGGAAGGAAATATCCGAAACATATACGCAATCAGATTCGGCTATTGCTGCTATATCGGGGAAAATGATGAAGACGTGCTTTTCCCGGTTTGGCAAATAGAATGTGATTATTATTATAACCCAAAGGAAAAAACAAAGGAATACAAAGAGGATGCGGAGGCAGCCCCGATAGCGCGACTGATGTATCGAACGATGATTGTCAACGCGCAGACGGGAGAATTTATGAATCCCATCAAACTGAAAGAAAAACTGCTGAATTGCCCCGAAATCATCACATGGGAGGATGTACAATGAAAAAGATATTTGCCGCGCTTTGTGCGCTCTTGCTTGTGCCGACGATGGCGAGCGCGAATTCTGATTTGGTTTCCATTGCTGAGCTGCATCGACAGACGGTGGAGAGGGGACGGTGGACAAAGACCTACGACACGCCGAACGGCGAGTTGAACGTGGATATCCCGATTCTCGTACCGGATGTGGAGAAATGCCCTGTCATCACGGTGGAAAACGATCGGCCGTTTACGCCGGAAATTGCTGACGTGATGCTGAAAAACGCATTTGAGCGAAACGGCATGACGTGGTTTCGATATGACATGAACAGCCAACCGTTTGATGTGAGTTGGGGAACCCTTGGCATGGGCATGACGACGGATTACGAAAGCGCCAAGGAATTTGGCATGAATACGGGCGAATGGCTCGGGGAAAAATGGTCGAATTACGACGCAAAGCCGAACGATTACCGCTATCCGTGGGAACTGGATATGAATAGTTCGTACATACGCGGCGGCACTCAAACCGTGGCGGAAGCAATGGCGTGTTTTCAACACGTGATTGACGAAGCATATCCGAATAAGGGCTACATGATTGCGCCCAAGCGCATTGCGATTCATGGAAGCACAGCCATCGACGGGGAGAATAACGGGGGCAAGGGCTATTACACCATCCGTGCAGAACAAGTGGTGAATGGCATCCCGATGATCGGGGCGCTTTGCTCTACTCTCGGGGATAACAGCTTTCGCGTGGCGTATGGGTCTACGCCGGAAACAAACCGTATCGCGAACCGTCTTGCGCCTTATAGCCTTGGCTCGGATTGGCGGACGAATGTATATTTGAAGATGTATACATCGAGCAACACGGATTACAGCGTGTACGTCAGCATGAACCGTATTCGCACTGTGGAGCAGGAGGACGTGCCGCTTGCGCCGCTTGACCGTGTACTGGCAAGCATCGAAAAGGAAATCGCGACAGGGCGTATCCGCAATATCCATGCGCTGCGGCTGGGATATATGCGATACTCTAATCCTGAAATGGAGGATTACGCATGGGCTGTACCGATGTGGGTGCTGGATTGCGATTATGTACCGAACGGAAAGCAGAGTATTGTGGACAGCTTCCACGAGCATTTCGAGCTGAATCGGTGGGAAGCGTATGAATTTGCGCAGATTCCGCTGAATGCGCAAACCGGCGAGATGAAAATCATCACGACCGGCGATGAAGCGACGTTTGCCGTGCCGGAGATGACGACATGGGAGGATATACAATGAAAAAGATGTTTGCCGCACTTTGTGCGCTCTTGCTTGTGCCGACGTTGGCGCTGTGCGATGAAATCGAATCCATAAGGAACGCCGTGCAAAGCGGATTGTATGATACGGAGAAAATCAACCATGCACCAATCTATATACCAGACGTTTCTGAAATAAATGTGATTCGTGCAGAAAAATATGAAGCAAATCCAGAAATTGTTCAAAAATACGAAAATGCAGGGATGATAGCCATAGAGAAAATGAAGAAGGCTACATTATTGTATATGGGCGATGAATATGACAAAAAATATGGATTTGACAAGAGAACACAGTTTTTAGAATATCATATAGACTCGGCATGGAAATTGGATGACGAAGAATTGGCTGATATTCATGCAAAAAATCAGCCGATTTCGGCTGGAGAAGTAGTGAATAAAGTAAAGAATATGATTCGAGAATTGTATGATGAATCTATTAGCATAGAATTAAAAAGGATTGAAGTGGTAAGCAGTTTTCAAAAAGGGAAAATGGTATCTGACAAGATGACAAGTTTGGGGGATTACGAATTTGGAGATTTGACTGGAATTGGGGGATATGGGATTGAAGCTTATCCAACCCTGGATGGAGTTCCGATTATAGCTTCTGCAGGTTCTGGATATCTTGAAAGGGGAGCTGAGAAAATCTATGATGTTCTGTATTTTGCTCACCCTTCTGCATATGTTTTTTATTACAGCGATGATTACATGAATATTTCATTGTCAAATGTATTTAAGAAAAAAGAAGTTGTTTTTGAAAATGTTCCATTATGCGGATTCGATAAGGTATATGAAATTGTGGAAAAATATGTGGATGAAGGGAAAATAAAAAGGGTATATAATATCAGCTTGGGATATATTGTCTATTTGGACAAAAAAGAAGAGTATTCGGACAAAAAAGAAAAGAACGGTAAACAAAGGGATTATGCAGATTATTTGTTAATACCAACATGGATTATCGGGTGTTCGTATTCAGAAAATGGTTCAAATGACGATCAAACAGATATGAATTCTTATGATGGCAGCGAACAACAGGATTTGAACTATCAAAAAATCTTTATAGATGCACAGACTGGAAAACTGCATGACCCGAAGGAAGTCGGCTCAGAGAGATATTATGCGGATGTGAATTAAAGAACGGATACGGGGAACTTCGTGCAGCAGCTGCTTCAAATGGATAAAGGACAACGGGAGCTACTGGATATCCTATCAAGAGAATGAGCGTAATAGCGCTTCAAATCCAAGCGTAGATGGATTTGGAGCGCATTTTCTTTATTTATTTTTGCATTGAATACATTTGAAAACAATACAACGACTGACACACAAAAGATAGAAAACAAATTACAAAAAGGTGTGAATAATTGAGAAAAATAACGTCATTAGGTTAGAAATAGTTTTAGACGCTTCAAGGAGGGATGATGGATGAAGAAAGCCAGTTGTGTACTGATCATTGTGCTTCTTTTGCTGCTGGAAATTTCGGCAAAAGCAGAGTGGGTGTCGATTGTAGAATTGCGTCAACAGGTTGATGAAATGGGGCGGTGGATCCAAAACTATACAGATACCTATGGACGACAGATTGAAGTCGATGTCCATCCGATGATACCGGATGTTGAAGCCGTCCCTGTCCTACGGGTAGAGCCGCTGGATGTCGTGCCGGATCAAATTCATCCGGATATGCCGTTGAATACGACGGATAATGAGGAAGGTTCCCGGTATTACTATGATTCAGAAACGGGCGAATGGATGCGCTTGTATGAGGTGTGTAAGGGAACGATTTGTATTGAGTATGCCAATCAGGATATATCGTCAAAGGGAGAGACAGGTCAGTTTGGAAGCCTGCGCGGAAAGTCTTTCTGCTTGGATGAATCCAATCAGGATATATCTTATAAAGAAAGAAACATCCTAAAAGGATGCGTGAAAACCATCAGCCATATAATGAAAAAACTGTTTTCAGATAAAACGCCAGAATACAGCTTTATATGGCTGGAAGAAATATCGGAGGATGTTCCTTGCGCGGTCTTGGCGTTGCGGCAGAAGATAGCAGGAATCCCTGTTCTGATGGGAGCAGGAGATCCTGTTGCATATGCCAGCGAAGAGGAGATTGGCTTTTCAAAGCCGGATCGTTCAGATGCCGCGAAAATACAGCTGTGCAATCGGCTTGAAGCGGACGAAAAGATGATATCTTATTTGGATGGAACATGTCGATTGGAGATTGAACCGATTCAGAAAACCGAACAGCTTGAGGAGGATGTCCCGCTTTGCAGCTTTGACAAAGTTCAGAACACCGTAGAGAAGTTGATTCAGAACGGGTACATCCGGCGTGTGTATGCTCTGCGGTTTGGATACTGCTGTTATCGAGATGTGGAGAGAGGAAATGTGCTTTATCCGGTGTGGCAGATTGAATGTGATTATGCGTTTGACCCGTCAAAACAGCTTTCACCGGATGAAAGCTATCCGGTTATGGAGCGGATGCACTACAGCACGATGATTGTCAATGCGCAGACCGGCGAATTTATGAATCCTGTCAAACTGAAGGACGGGCTGCTGGATGCTCCCAAGGTGACTTCATGGAAGGATGTGCGGTGAGTGGATAATGGCACTATGAAATTGATTTCTCAGGGAAAAACGCTCGTGCTGACAGAAGCGGAATGGGTTAAGTGCCCGTATTGTAAGCAAAAAACCAGAACCAAAGCATTTTCAGATACAGTATTGCTCAATTTTCCTTTGTATTGCCCGAAATGCAAACGAGAGACAAAAAGTTAGTCTTCTAAATATGAAACTATATCAAAATATACGGTGAGAATATAAAAAGAGTTTGTTTCCGATTAAACGGATTCAAACTCCATGAAAATAATAGAAGATATCCTTTGAAGGGATCGACCAGACAGGGGGTGCTGCTGAATGACGGAATTTTCAAGCGTATTTGGCGGCCGTATATCCAACTTTCTGGATTACCGCACAGCCCGTGGTTTTAAGAGGAAGACCCATCTCCGGTATCTCATAAAGTTTGATCGCTGGTGTATGCAGGCACATCCGGAACAAGCTCTGCTTTCCCGCGAGCTTGTCCTCGACTGGATCGGTGATGCTTCTGCTTCCAGCTATGATATTGCCCAGCGGGTCGCTTCCATACGGCAGTTTGCTCGATACCTCTGCGCCATTGGAGAAGAAGCATATATTTTACCGGAGAAATTCGCCCCTCTTAAGAGCAAAGCAGCGGCGTATATCTTTACCGATGCAGAACTTACAGCTCTCTTCAGAGCTATTGACCAGCTTCCACCTACGAAAAAGGAACCTTTTTTGAATGAAACTGCACCTGTATTGTTCCGGCTCATCTATACCTGTGGCTTGCGCCCGAATGAAGGGCGGGAGCTGCTGGAGCAAAATGTCAATTTAGAGACTGGGGAAATTCTCATCACCCATACCAAGCGCAACAAGGAGCGCTTGGTGGTCATGTCCGATGATATGCTGGCGTTTGCCCGAAAGTATGGGCAGCGGCGAAAAATTTTTTGCGGTGAAAACCCATACTTCTTCCCGTCTGCGAATGGTGGCGCACTAGCTGCGGAGACAGTGCATTCTGCTTTTAACAAAGCATGGTCCCATGCAGACCTATCTGGGAAATATCCAAGGAAAGTCCGCGTATATGATCTCCGCCACCGCTTCGCTTCGGCCTGCCTAAACCGCTAGCTCGACAATGGGGAAAACCTGATGGCCATGCTCCCGTTCCTCCGTGAATATATGGGGCACAACGGCCTTTCTGAAACAGCGTACTACATCCATGTCCTCCCGGAAAACATCATAAAGTCCTCCGCGATTGACTGGGATAAGTTTAACGCCATGTTTCCGGAGGTGATAGAATGATAAGGTCAGGAGAGAACACACTGTTTCCGTTGGTACATGATTATCTGAAAATATATCTTCCGAAACAGCGCAATGTCAGTCACAATACTGTCCGATCTTACCGGAAGGCATTGGAGGAACTGCTGGACTACATCAAAGAACATGAGCAGATACCGCTGGGGCAGATAACCTTTGAACATTTGACAGCAAATGCAATCCTCTCTTTCCTTGAATACCTTGAAACGGAAAAAGGATGCTCTGTCTCTACTCGCAATGCCCGGTTTGCTGCGCTCCGTGCTTTTATGGATTACGCAGCCGATCACGATGTGACACTGATTGCCGGACTCAACAAGCTGAAGAAGATCCCGTTTAAGAAGCCTGACAACACAGCAGTTGCAGTGGAATATATGAGCATGGCCGCAATTACCGCGATCATTGAACAGCCGGATGCAACTACCTCCAAAGGACTGCGCGACCGTTTTTTTATGATCCTGCTATATGATACCGGGGCGCGGGTCCAGAAAATGCTGAACATTCGTCTGAGCGATATACAACTGGGACCTCTGCCCAAAGTCACATTGTTTGGAAAAGGACGCAAAACCAGAATTGTTCCTTTGATGGAAAAGACAGCCCAGCATTTGAAGAAGTATCTGCTGGAATTTCATGCGGACAATGCTTCAGAGGAGGATGTGACGTTGTTCTATTCTGTGATACGTGGAGAAAAACATCTGCTCACATCCCGGACGGTTCAATACATACTCCAAAAATATGGTGAGCAGGCGCGACAAGTTTGCAAAGAAATCCCTCCCAATGTCCACCCGCACCTGTTCCGCCACAGCCGAGCAATGCACCTCTACCAGGAAGGAATGGACCTGACGCTCATATCCCAGTGGCTGGGACATTCACAGTTGGAGACCACTCAAATTTATGCTCATGCAGATACGGAGCATAAGCGTAGAGCGATCGAAGCGTCTACACCGCAGGATAATCCGCTTTATTCTAAGTTGAATTCTGCGAGATATACAGTAACAGATGAAGAAATGCTGAAGAAGTTAACAGGGCTGAGATAGGGAGGATTTTTATCAGAAATTTTCTGTCCTGTGACCGATTGGGGGATGGACGGCACATGGCCATCCCCAGCCTTTTTATCAGAAACTATTTTTCATTTTTCCTTGTGGTTTCAGGGTCTTCTGTTCCTGTTTCTGATAAAAATATTTTTCTGATAACTACAATGTGCATGTCACGTTTGCTATTTTGCGTTTCAGGTCAAAAAATGTCGTTCTGCGCAATATGGAACAATGGCGAAGAGAGGTTTGCTATAATAAAAGTCTAGTAGCATGTCACTTCAGCATTTCATGAGGGATAGCATATGATAAAGAAATTTCTGATATTTCTGATTTTTATTGCCTTACCATCTCTAGGATCAGCGTAGGAAACGTGTTATGTAATCGGTAAAGATGATGTTTTTCTACGACCGAATACATCTGAAAAAGACGCCTTTTGGGAACGTCTCCCTTATGGGACGGAACTAACTCTGCTAGGAGAAGGTGATATTTGGACATGCGTAGAATATTATGGTATAACTGGATATTGCAAAACAGAATTTCTTGCAAAAAGTGATCCTTTTTCGATTGAACCCCATCCTGAGTCAATCAAGCAAGCGTTTGGAACAAAATATCTTCGTTATGGAAATGTGACTTATGATTATGGGGTGATGAATTTGCAAAAGTGTTTGGTTGAAGGAGGATATCTAAACGATGATCCCGGCGCTGATGGATATTTTGGTAGTGCAACGCTCACAGCGGTTATCAAGTATCAAAGGAAACATGGGTTGCAGGCAAATGGATGCGTAGGAGACGATGTGAAAAGAAAGCTTTGGGCAGAATATGCGTATATTCTTGAAATCACCGGTTTTATTCGTTGATTTGGTGGGTTTAAATTAAGCTGCGGACAGATAATTCTGTTCGCCGCTCTATCATGTTTTAGGGTTTATTGGTAGCGCCCGATTAAAGCATTTCTGTATGGAATATAGAAGCAGAGATGAAGATAGCTTTTTATCGGAAGACTAAATCTTTATGCTGATAACAAGCAACGCACCTAGATGCTGCGCCAAATGCGAGGGCGACAGCAAAAGCTTGAAAAATGCTGCTTGGAAATCTCAACAGCACCGTTATCAGAAAGAACAACACGTCTGCCAGCAAAATACCACGAGAATGTTGCACAAGCTGCGGAGCTTTCTTAGCTAGATATTTTTTGTTTGGATGCAAAACCAAAGGAAAATGCCAAAGAAGCAGAGCAGACAAAGCGGCAACGCCGATGTATACGGGATATAAACAGGGAAAATGAAATGTCAGAAGAAATACGACAACCCCTGCGGCCATGGATAGAAAACAATTCAAATGTGAAGATGCGTGGAAACCACCGCCCGCGGATTGGTTTGTATAGTATAGAGCAATCAGCAGGATGGTTTCCCAAGGCTTCCCGCCTATCCAACCGATGAAAAACAAACCGAGCGTACTCACAAAGGTGTAGATTGCGATATCAAAGCCATAGACGTATACCTCTTTTGAGGAATGGCGAAGTACCCCTTGCCGGTCCAAAGCTGCAACGATTTTTTCCGCAATCCATTGCATCATGCGAATTTCTCCTTTTTAGGCAGATACGGAAGAACAACCTTTGCGTAAAAGATTTGGTTTTGCACAGCAAATTCGGCGCGGCCTTCAGTCCTTGTGGCAAGAGTTTCAATGCTGTGAAGACCAATACCATGAAGCCCCGGCTCACTTTTTGACTTAGAAGAAATGAATGTTCCTTTTTCTCGTATGATTGAATCCGGGTTACAAGGATTTTCGCAATAGATATAAAACATATCCCATGAACGTGAAAACGACAAACAGATGGTTGCCTTTTCACGAGGTTCTGAAATACGCGAAATACCCTCGATAGCATTATCAAGGAGGTTGCCAACGATGGAACAAAAATCGGATGTTGGAATCGGCAGATCTGCAAGGGGATACGGATTATATACGAAATCAATTCCCCGCTCACGCATGAATTTACGCTTGGCAGTTAATAGCGCATCCACCACTGGAGAACCCGTGACAAACAACTCATTAGGATTGTCTTCTTTTATCAGAGTTTTGAGGTAATCTCTTGTTATGGATTCATCATGATTTCCTACTAATTCTTTGAGCACTTGAATATGATGTTTATAGTCATGCTCACGCTCCGTCAGCTCTTTATACAGCTGTGTTAATTCTAAATGATGTTGTTTAGAAAGGCTTAGCATTGAAATTTCAGCCTGATAACGGTTTTCTCGTTCGGCATCACTGGATACCGTATGAAACAATAGGATGGACAGATATGCGCAGATGAGTAAGCCCATATACGAGATAAAAAGCATGAGACATGTGTTATAAACATGGTGAGGAGTCTCTAAAATTCTGTTAAGATCGAAGTACATTGACTGTAGGGATTCGTCAATAACAAGAATAACGCCTAATATAGCTATAAAAATTGCATATGTGGATATGCGGGGAAAAGGGCAAAGTTTTTTTAAGCGGATAATTAAACACAATGTAATAAACAGGAGCACATTTGTTGAAACAATACACAGTGCTCTTTCCAAATATATAGAAGCATATTGAAAGTGAAAAAGAACCGGCAGTAAATCGAAAAACGGATATGTCATTGCCGTAATCAAATTAAAAACTAGCGCTAAAATGAATAGCCAATAGACGGCTGATGATTTGGGCTCAACAGAAAGAGAGAATACATGTATCAAGGGAAAAAGAAATAATATGTTTTGTGAAAAAGAAATACTTTTCGTGAATAAGCATAGCGAAAGAAACAAACCACACGATGCAAAGAGAAGAGAATCAGCAATGCGGCAGGGACGAGAGTATGGAAAACAATGCTTGACATAAAAAACAATCATAAATCCCTGAAAGCAGTTTATGAGAACTTCAAATATTGTCCATGCCATAGCGAATCTCACTTCCTTGACGATAACGATCATACGCTTTGTTTATATCATTGGCGTATGTCCGGGATACAGGGATTGTCTTCTGATTGAGCAGCAGGCACTCCGTCCGCGTAATTACTCGGATATGAGCAATATTGACGACAAAACTTCGATGACACAGCACAAAAAGTTCGGCTGGTAAATTGGGAGTTATATCGGATAACCGCGCATTGATTTTGAGAGGAGCATCATCAAGCGTGGTTGAAATGTAAATGCTGTGAGATTTGACCTCTAAATAGCGGATTTCAGCATAACGCAGCGTGTAACGTTTTCCAGAAGAGAAGACGGTCAAGCTATTTGTGTTAGTGAGCGTCAGACGATTGTAGACGTAATTACAACAGAAAAAGATGTCTTCTTCCACGATTGGCTTTTTTAGAAAGCGGAGCGCGTTGACCATGTATCCCTCGTAAACATATTCGCTGTAGTTTGTGCAAAAGACAATGGTTACATCAACATGAGCCTCGCGGATTTTACGGGCAAGTTCAACTCCGTTGACTTCTCCCGGAATTTGGATGTCAATAAAAAGTAAATCGACTTCGAACTTGCGTTCAAGCCGGTCCAACAATTCATCAGAGGACTGATAGAAAGAAAGTTCAATATCCATGTGCCCGCTGGCGTTCATCCAACGTGTAATGGCGTGCTTGATGGCTGTCTGGTAAACCATTTCGTCTTCACAAATGGAGATATGCACGATCGCGTCACCTCCATAATATATGGATTGATTTGACTTAATCATATCAAAGCAACATGTTTTTGTCAACAAAAAACCACATCCTTGCAGATGTGGCACTAAATCGACGAATTGCGAACGTTTTTCATCGTTTGTAAGACGGCGCGTATGAGAATTTGGTCGTTTTCTGAGAAGTCATCAAGATAAAGAGGATCTCGATTGTCTATGCCCAAAAGATAATCAGAAGAAACATCTAGCAATGAGCAAAGCTTGATGATGGTACTTAACGCAGGCTTCGTTGCACCGCTTTCCCAATCCCTGATGGATCGGATATTCAACCCCATCTCTTCGGCAAGCCGCTGCTGCGTCCACTGTTTTTCCCGCCGCTTTTTTGCAATACGCTCTCCTATTGTCATCGAATCCCCTCCACGCAAATATGATACCCTAATCCCTATGATTTTTCCTTACCCCAAAACTGACTTTTGCACCCTGTTTTGTGTAAAAAAAGTGCATTCTGCGCTGTTTATTTTGCATTTCAGGAAAAAGGTGATTTCACGGTAGAAAATCTGATATAATCAAACCAACATCACAAGAGGGAGGTGTAAAAGATATGCATGTGATCCTTGAAAAGATTGCGGAATTCGCCTATCAGTATGGCAAAGACGGAGCCAGAATGCCGAGCTTCAGAGGCAACTGCGAAATCCCCGTGCCGAAGGAACTGATGGACGGCGAAGACGAGAAGTAAGTGTAGGTAGATGATGTCCATAACAAAAGGCGCTGTCTCTGGCTAACTATGCCATGTGAGGCAACGCTTTTTTGATGGAGAATGGCATAGCAGAGGGATGGCCGGTTCATCGTGGTCATCCCTTTTGTATTGAGTAGTTAAAAAAGCAAATAGGGTGCAAAAATCGATAAAGCAGAAAAATATACCCTGTTTGTAGACCGCAAATTGCATTCTGCGCAAAAAAATTGTCGTTCTGGGCATTGAACCCCAATAAAATGGCATTTTATGATAGGATACGTGTTGTGGAGAGTGTTATGGTTGAACGCAAAGGGGGGAAAAGTATGATGCAGCGTATGTGTCGTGATCCGTGTTAGTGGAGAAAACCAGATTACTAAGGAAAATAAAAAGTTCTTGCAAAACATGCCGGCAAGCACCCATCGCAAAAGCGATGATCGTTCTGCAAGAACCCATAACATTATACCACAGAACTGAGGCTTTGCCTATTCCAAAAATTGAAGTAAGGAGAAATAATCATGAAGAAGTTTGTTTGCGCTATTCTGACGATGGTAATGGTGCTCTCAGTCGCTGCTATTGCGAGTGCTGCAACGGCAGGGTTTACAATCTATAATGTACCATGCAAGGACATTGGTAATGATCAGATCTATCAGTATCATGGAGACAGGTATGTTGTTAAGGGGGGTACTGACCATATTGTTCAGATCAAGCACCGCGTTACACAGACTAGTGCGGTTGAGAATAATCGTATTGCTGCATATTGCAAGGAAACAGGAAAGACCATGGGCGTAGGTTGGAAGCCTGCGGACAACATTTATTATCCGATTAACGCCGCTGCAATCGTGGCAAATAAGAATTATACTGCTGCAGGACGTGGCAATACCAATTATAAAGACAAATATGGTCTTTCCAGCGTTACGATTACCGGCGTGATCAATTCCTACGATGATTGATCCGGTAATGTAACCCATCATCGATCGGCGATAAATTAGGATAGGCAGCTGATTTCAGCTGCCTATCCTTCCAATAAGAAAGGAGGAAAACGATGAAAGTGTTGGCCTTGATTTTTCTGGTGTCCATACTGGGAGGCAGCAGCATTGCCATCGCTGCAGAGGGATACTACACGCTGCCGGAGATTCGGGAGCAGGCGGCAGCTGGATGGCATGAGACGTATACCGATAAATACGGCAGGACAAGGCAGGTGGACATTGACATTGATGTGTTCGGAGAGGAAACCGCGCCGGTCATCAAAGCCTGTTGGGGAGAACCGCAGGATTTCAGTTTTTCGGAGAATGAACCTCGTGCTGCGATTAAGGAAGCTAGGATAAAGCGAAAAGGTGTATCGATTTACCCCTATGAGGATGTTCGGGGTATGAAGGTAAACCTTGATCAAAGGTATGCCGAAGAATATGGAAACGACTTGACGCTTGGTGAAGTATATGATTTCCTTAGAGAGCTTTTACAGGCACAAGGTATAAATCAGAAATACGTTTGGGAGCAACCATGTACATTCAGTGTGTTGTATAGTGCAAACGAAAATACAGGCGACGTGCTTGTTCCTGCGCTCTATTCTGTAGCACTTTGGCCAGAGGAGTTTGGATTACCTATTCTGACACACGTGGCGGATTCGTTTAGAATGGGTATCAGCGGGCCTGTTATAACCCCAAAAGTTTATTTTGATATGATAGATCGTAATATGTATTTTGGGGGCGGAAGCAATTTAAATGTGAAGGAAATTCTGGCGGAGGACATGCCGCTGTGTTCCGTAGAACAGGTAATTGAAGGTGCACGGAAGATGATCGAGGAAGGTTATATCCAGCAGGTGCTTTCTCTGCGGTTTGGCTATGTTATATACAGCAATCCGGATGAGGAATGGGGAAAGCAGAGATCCGCATACGACATGGATACCTGGTATCTGGTGCCGTCATGGGTGATGGAATGCTACATTCTGGATGATCCAAAAATAGACAAACTGCGTGAATATCCCCAAATATGGGAGATGACTATTAATGCGCAGACGGGGAATATGATGGATTACTTTGATAAAAGCCTATATGGGCGTGGTGATGCGCGTTATAAGGGGTTTATCACGTGGAAAGATATCAAATAAAATATAAAGTACTTCAGAAAAGGAGGATACTATGGGGGAGGAATTAAAACGAGCTATAAAATCGCCACAGATGTGGGCCTCGTTAATTGTCTGCTTCATAACATTGATGGGATATTCTTTGGGTTCTTGGATTGGCTGCATATTAATAGATGAGTGGATGGAATATCGAGAAAGTGCATTGCAGCTTTCGCTTGGTGGCATCTTTTTTGGTGGTTTTATGATGCTGCTGCCGTTTTGCGCGGCGTTAGCTCATTCGACGAGTCAGATTGACGACATGGGATCTAGCATGATGCAATGGGAGGTTCTGAGGGGTTCTATTTTCAAATACGTGCGAATTAAGGTTGGCACTTGCATGATTGCAGCGGCGGTGGCTGCTTCCAGTGCGTTTGTGGTACATGCGATTATCTGGAATATCATTGCGCTACCTTGTGATCCCGTCGCTTACCCTAATCATACAATCTATTTTCCAGAAGAATGCGTATTCCATAGTTGGTATAGGATTTGTTATGGGCTGCCCATGTATATCGAAGTTGCTGCTGGCATCGCCTTCACGGCGAGCGTTTGGGCGGTTGTAGCTCTGGCAATCTCAGTTTGGGTTCCCGATAAATTGCTGACGGTCGCCATCCCTTCGTTTCTGTATCATCTATGGAATACGGATGTAGTGTTCTATTTTACAGGAGTTATGTTACCTCATCCAGCTATTCTATTTAATGATGGATTGACTATGCAAAAAGCAATTGTTTCGATTATATCCTATCTAGTTGTTTTGGCGGTGAGTCTGTTTTTCTACATTATCGGGTGTGAAAGGAGATGTCGAAATGTCTGACAAGAAGCGCATATCTTCCAAATGGTTGAGCGCTAGCCTATATGGGCATTTCAATCTTTGGGCGCATTCGTTGAGGACAATCCTCATGGCAATTTTCATTTTGTTGATGAACTACATGTTGACGAGGAGCTATGAAAGCGGCGTAACCATGAGACAGTGGGAGGTTCACTTGGGTGAAACACTGTTTGCCTATCTCGATTCCGGATTCAACCTGACTGTGACGAGTATAGCCCTTCTGGTGATGATGTCGGAGCTGCCTAAACGAGTATCCTACCAAAACTACACACTGATGCGTTTGTCTCGGCGCAGGTGGCTGGTATCGCAGATTATTTTTTGCACGGGTATGGTCCTGATCTTCATCATGTTGATGATTGTTCTTTCCACGCTTTTTTCACTCACCTTTGTCACGCCCGGCGATGGATGGAGTGATCTGGAACGTCTCGCTAAGGACCCGAAGTATGTTGACGAGTACCAGTACGTTGCGGCATATATCCGTATCTTGACGCCGTTTACAGCCTGCGTACTAGCTGCGGTGATCTTGTTCTTCTTCTGGCTAACGATGGCATTCTTGATTTTACTGTTCTCTCTTTGTGGCATACCAAACTTTGGTGTGGTGTTTTGCGTGTCGCTTTTGCTGCTGCACATTACTCTTTTGTTTGAATCGCTTCCACGCATGAAACTTCCAGTGCAGTTTGCGACGCTGAGTGCTGTTGCCTCACAGGTGCAGGAGCATAAATTCAGATTTATTGCACTTGTCATCGCCGGATACATCGTGGGTGACGCGCTTTTGATTAAGCTGATGGATGTACGTATTCAACATATGGATATCCAATTTTCAGGAAAGGAATGAGATGATATGATCCTGATTCATAATCTCTCCAAGGTGTACGGACAGAATACCGTGCTTAAAAATATCTCCATGCGATTCGATGGAGGAAAAATTTATGGATTAATTGGTACCAACGGTTGCGGCAAGACGACGCTCATGCGCTGCATCTGCGGCTTTTCCCAACCAACAACCGGTTATGTGATTGTGAACGACTGTTTGGTTGGCAATAAAAAAGCTCTCAAGAGAAATCCCGAATTGCAGCAAAGCGAGACGCCACTTTTTAAGACAATGGCGGATTTTGCACCGTCCACGGGCGTCATCATTGAGAGCCCAGGCTTCCTTAATAATGAAACAGGACTCAACAACCTGCTGCTCCTTGCCAACATGTCTGGCAGAGCAGACCGGGTGGCTGCAAGGCAGGCGATGACCACGCTGGGCCTCGATCCTGATGAAAAAAAGCCCGTCGGCAAGTATTCCCTTGGTCAGCGGCAGAGAATGGGGTTTGCGCAGGCGTTTATGGAGAACCCGGATGTGCTGATTCTAGATGAGCCTTTCAATGCGATGGATAAAGCATCTATGGAAGAAGTGCATGATCTTCTTCAGAAGTTCAAAACCGAGGGCAAGACAGTCATCCTCGCCAGCCATAGCGCGACAGACATCAAGAAGGCTTGCGATGTCGTTTATGAAATGGAAAACGGCGATCTGCGCATAACAAAGAACTAAGTTCTCCGGTAACTGGCTGTTGTATAAAGGGTTCATTCACGTGAGGATGTCAAATACGTAGGGCACTTTGGACATTGGAAATCAGGAGGAAAACGATGAAGAAAACCATTGTTGCAGTGCTGGCGACGCTTATGATGACTTTGATGGCGTCGGGAGCAAGCGCAGCTAATTCTGCCAGCTTTACGATCACTGTCCCATCCAACGGGACTAATCCGCTGTATTATGATGAAACTGGTTTTATTGAGAAGACTGGAGATTCCAATGTGATTTACATTGGTTATCAGTATGTGGACATTGGGGTCAATGAAACCAACCGCGTGGCAGCCTTTGATTTGGATAGCCAAAGAGTGAGTATGAACAAGTGGCTTAGTGCTGACGGAGCTTTGTACCCTTACACATCAAACTCGATCGCAAAAGGACATCATTATACCGCAGCTTTTTGTGCCAATTCTAATTATGCGACCAAGTATGGTCTGGATACTGTTACCATCACCGGACGTATCCGAGAAGATTAGTTGACCGGATGTTCAGAGAATGGTCGAGTGTCGATTGCCACATAAGTCCAGCAATGTCTAAATTGCCTGAACTGAGCGCAGCCACAATCAAAAAGAAAGAGGTGTGTCATTGATGAAGAAAATGCTCTGTATGCTACTCATGCTTCTCCTTTCCATGCTGGTTTGCTTTCCGTCCTATGCGAACGAACCAGAGACTTTGAATCTTACACAGGTACACGCCTATGAGACGGCTACTTCTCTTTGTTTCATTGAGGATACACTGTATATGCTGGGTGCGTATGGACTCTATGAATACAAAGAAAATGAATTGACCACGGTCGTAGACCTGTCCGATGCGTATGCATATCGCTACCAGAAGGAGCGCCCGGAGGAAGAGGAACAGGCGCTGGTATGGGAAAAAGCAATTAGCTATCTGTTTACAGATGGACAATCCCTCTACGGCCTGCATCCGTACAGCGGAAAGATCTATCAGATTGAAGGTTCACAGCTCAAAGCTGTCTCTGAGCTTCCAGATGATTTGCTTTATGTTGCTTCAGAGGGGTTCTTTCGGGAAATTAAAGGTACGGTATTTGAAAGTGGAAAACTGTTTTTACTTCTGGGTACGGACGATTATGAGGACTATGAAAAAACAGAATTGATTGCTTTCGATTTAGTGTCTCAGGAATACGAAACACTTTCTCCAGAAGGGGTTCAGAGTATTTCGGCAGGCCCGGAAGGAAAGCTGCTGGCCTTTATTCAAGCGGATGAAAGCGCAATCTGGCAATATGACGTAGCTTCGGATACGCTTGAAGCACAGCTTGTACTGATGGAAGGCGATACACCGGCGGGAATCGCGTGCTATGATGAAAAACCCATTTATTACAACCAGAATCGGATCATTCTTGCAGAAGATGTCGATCAGAGCCTTGTAAAAGCGTATCTGCCGGTCATGTATTCCTTTGGATCAACGCAAGCAGCCTGCTCAAAGAGTGGCATATATGCTTATCCTGATTCAAACTATGTATTTCTGCGCGATGTCAGCATCGAAGGAGAAGTCTCCCAGAAAGTTTTGACGCTCATGGGTGATGTTTCTCCTGATATAATCATTGATTTCTCGATTGAGAATCCGGATATTGCGATTGTTTCGGTTCAGTCACTTAACGCAAATGAGCTTCAGCAGGCGGCTCTTTCAGGGGACAACAGCGTTGACCTCTTTGTCCTTTCTGCACCAGGAAGTTTTGCGGCAATGAGAAAGAAAGGATATATCGCATCTCTGAATGGGAATGAGACATTGACTGCCGATGCAAAGACGCTGTATCCCACCATTCAGGAAGTTATTTTCGACGGTGATACACTGATTGGTTATCCAATATCCATCAATCCTCAAGCATGGACAGTGAACGAGACGCAGTGGAACAATTTGGGTCTTGGAGAATATCCTACGACTTATGACGAACTGTTTGAAAAAATTGCCCTCTGGCTTGATGTGTACGCAGATGATTACCCGGAATATACGCTTTCCGATATGCAGCAAATGGGAACAGATAACTTGGTATCGAGCATCGTCGAAGCCTATATCGCTCAAATGGAAAGCCAAAAAGAGCAGGTTACATTCGATACAGCAGATTTCAGAGCAATACTTCAATCGGTGAGCGATCATCTTGACCTGATTGCCGAGGATCACGATCAATGGGGCATGGCGCTGCTTTCATCCTACAACATGGGCTTCGGCACAAGCTATGCCGATCAGGATATGATGCGCATGTTGATCCCGCCAACCGCAAAAGCGGATGAGGTACGGTCGCTCATCGCCAATGCGAATATTTTGTCTGTAAATGCTGCTTCAAAACAGATAGACGAAGCGACAAAGTTTATCGAATACTATGCTGCACATCTGCCAGATGTTACGCGCTATATGTTGCACCCTGATCTCAACGATCCCATTGAGAGCGCAACATATAAGAGCCGTGTTGCGACGTTACAGGAAGAGCTAAAAGCTCTGGAGACACGGCTAGAAGACGCAGATGATAATAAGAAATACGAAATAGAAGAAGAGATTGTCCAAAAACAGCTGACAATCGAATACGTTTCCGAAAATAAGTGGGATATCTCCCCTGAAAGTATTGATACATTCAGAGCTATCGCACAAAACATATATATTCCTTATCAATCTGTCCTACTCTCGAAGGGGTCAGGTGGCGGATATAATACTCTGATTTCGGTTATTTATCAGCATTGCTCTGATAGCTTTGGCGCTGGTGAAATCGAGGCGTTGATTGCTGATCTTAACAGAGTGTCAACAATGATTGATTTGGAAAAAATGTGAGGTGGGCAATGTACATAAGCAATTATGATAAGAAACAAAGCGAGCAAATGTGCTTTATCCGGTGTGGCAGATTGAATGTGATTATGCGTTTGACCCGTCAAAACAGCTTTCACCGGATGAAAGCTATCCGGTTATGGAGCGGATGCACTACAGCACGATGATTGTCAATGCGCAGACCGGCGAATTTATGAATCCTGTCAAACTGAAGGACGGGCTGCTGGATGCTCCCAAGGTGACTTCATGGAAGGATGTGCGGTGAGTGGATAATGGCACTATGAAATTGATTTCTCAGGGAAAAACGCTCGTGCTGACAGAAGCGGAATGGGTTAAGTGCCCGTATTGTAAGCAAAAAACCAGAACCAAAGCATTTTCAGATACAGTATTGCTCAATTTTCCTTTGTATTGCCCGAAATGCAAACGAGAGACAAAAAGTTAGTCTTCTAAATATGAAACTATATCAAAATATACGGTGAGAATATAAAAAGAGTTTGTTTCCGATTAAACGGATTCAAACTCCATGAAAATAATAGAAGATAGAATGCTACCTGTCAGACGCAAAGACGCTGTACAGAGACAGGCTATCTAAGGAATCAGATTGCATTTTCTTCGTTTTCGTTTTCAGAATGGCGCATAATGTTCAATATATCGTTGACGATACGAATAAGCTCATGAGCCTCATATTCCGTGCATGTGCTGACAAGGCGCATCAGGCGATCCAGATTGGGTGTTTCAGTCTTAGGAGCGGAGTAGAAGATAGTATTAGCGTCAACATTGAGTATGCGAATAAGCGGGTAAAGCGTTTCCAACTTTGGATTACCCAATCCGCGTTCGATTTGGCTGATTGTGCGTGAATCGATATCCAACATGTCTGCAATCTGTTCTTGCGTGAGCTTGGATTCTGTGCGTGCTTCTTTGACCGCATTTCCCAATGCGATGGAATAATCGTCCATGTATAGATCACCTCAAAGTGTATTCTAACTGACGATTGTTCTGTTTTTAATGCACTGTGAATCCATATTTATTAGGTCTGCAATGCGGGTAAAGAAAATGACGGTTATGCTAAAGATAGAGCCGTATAGAACGGATGGCTGGAATTTCATAGAAATGTAGCGGATAACCATACTCAAGGAGTCGCATTGCGGTGCGTCTCCTTTTTCTTTCGCCCGAAAATTCCCCGGTGTCGATCGCCGCCTCCTGTTCGATTTGCTCACAAAACAAATCGAATGGAGGAAAAACATGAAAACGATCAATCTGCGGGGGCTTTACCCGGATGCGTATAAATCAGACTATTACGTTGAAGTGCCGGATGAGGTGGCAGAGGTATTTGAGACCTTCGAACGCATGGAGAAAGCGTATATGCAGCGCGTGTATTATCATAAGGCATATTATACGCTTGACTGCTCAGACGAGATCGAGCATAGCGTCGTGTTCAGGGTGCTTTCGCCGGAAGAAATTTACGAACGAAAGCTGACGAAGGAACAGCTTCATGCCGCAATTTCAATGCTTCCGGATAAACAGGCGAAGCGCATTTATGCCCGCTATATTCTTGGCATGAGTAATGTTGAAATTGCGAAAGCGGAGGGGGTCAGCAAAGCGGCGATTACCTATTCAATTCAGCGCGGAATGCGAGAATTGGCGCGTCGAGTCAAAAAGTTTTAAGAAAATTTCATTTAAGGCTTAATCTTTGCCCCCAAAAACCTGATTATTAGTGAAGGGATTCTTTTCCTTCGTTGAACATTGACAATTCCATACGAGTTTACAGGTACAGATCCCATGTGGCGGAGCGGCGGATGAAGCGGCGCGGAGATGGCAAAGGCCGAGCGATAAACGCATTTCATCATCCTTGTGTGGCAGGCAGGGCGCGATAAGGCGGCATGGGCATAATGATACTTCCTCACGACCCCTTATGGAATAGAGGGGAGAACCTACGGTGCGCGTTGCAGAAAACAACGGCACAGGTGGGGCTATGATGCGGATGAGCCGTCCGCAGCCTGTAAGCCTCGATAAAGGCTTATGCCGAACGGGCATCAGAAGCCGTACGGCAGAGAATGATACTCTGCCGTATCCTTGTGATGCCGAAATCCGTCACAGAATGAGCGAGAATTTGGAAAGAAGTGGGTATATTTCCCACATGTTGGGAAAAGAAATAAGTTCAAGAGGTGAGAATATGGAAATGTGCGTCGATCATCAGCTGCATCTGGTATCGATCTGGCTTCCAAATGATGAAAAGGATGTTGCGATTCTGGAACCGGTCTACAGACAGTACAAGGGCACGAAATATCGGGTTGCTGTTTTCAGATCCGGAAGAGAGGATTTGCTGAACAATACTGCAAAGCTGCTGAAGATCAATAAGCAGTAAGAGGGCAAAATCGTTGTGATTTGTGAATCGTACAGAAGGAAAAGACACTTGTTTACAGAAAGAGGATTCTATACGGACTGAATGCTCAGAAAAGGCAGGATATAGGGTATGGAATTCAGGATTGAGCATATTGCAGGAAAAACATGCAGGATTTGGACTTGTGGACACGATGGATCGGTTATTTACTGGGGAACGGCGAGGCGGGATGACAATGAGGAGACTGCCGTTGCCGAACTGTTAAAAGAGATGACAAAGGGGAAATCTTGGACGCTTGTTGCATATGAAGTGGAACATTGGAATCAGGACTTTTCGCCTTGGGCAGTTCCATCTGTATTTGGACAGGAAGAGTTCACAGGCGGCGCGAAGGAAACGATGGATTGGTTGATAGACCAGTGTATTCCGTTTGTTGAGGGGAATCTGACGACGGATTGTTCTGCAAGGTTGATCGGCGGATACTCGCTTGCTGGGTTGTTCAGCCTCTTTACGTTCTATGAAAGCGGAGAATTCAACGGCGTCGCAAGCTGCAGCGGATCGTTATGGTATCCGGGATGGAAAGAATATGCGCAGCGCCAGCATGCGCCGGAACGAAGCGTTATGTATTTCAGCCTCGGACAAAAGGAAGAAAAGACGCGCAACCGGAAAATGGCTGCTGTTGGTGAGATGACCAGATGGCAGCATGAACAGGTGAAGGACGATGGTTGTGTCCGTTACAGTGAGCTTGTCTGGCAAAACGGCGGGCATTTCACAGATGTAGAAAAGCGTATTGCACATGGTTTTGCATGGCTGATTGACCATGCTCAAGGGTGAACAGATGATGAGAATACTTGTGGATGCGGATGCTTGTCCGGTGATTGGGATTGTGGAAAGAATTGCTAAAGCACATGGGATTCCGGTGACGCTGCTATGCGATACGAATCATGTGCTGAAGTCTGATTATAGCGATGTCAAGGTGATCAGCGCAGGAGCCGATGCTGTGGATTTTGCGCTGATCAACCTGTGTGAGCGTGCTGATGTGGTCGTCACACAGGATTATGGAGTGGCAGCATTAGCGCTTGGAAAGGGTGCGTTTGCGATTTGTCAGAGCGGAATGCTTTATACGCAGGACAATATTGATCAGATGCTTATGGAGCGACATCTTGCGAGAAAAGCCCGAATGGGCAAAGGAAAGCATCATCTCAAAGGTCCGAAGAAGCGAACCAGGGAAGAAGACGAGGCGTTTGAAAAAGCGTTTGCGGACCTTCTTGGCGGCATGGATAATCGAAAAATGTGAGATGTGAAGCCCGATTCGCTCATGTTTTGTGACGAAAGCCGGATTATTCGCTCATTTTTCCGTAATTGAGGTTTTTGAAAGAAGAATCGACCATAGGGAAGGTGCCTCGATCAGAGGCGTCTTTTAGCATTTGAAGAAGGATGCTGAGAAAAAGGGAGGGTGTTTCGGTAGGATATTGATGGTTGAATACAATTGCGCTTCTTTGCGGGATGATTAAGATAGATGTTGCAAAGCAGCTTGTTGACTTTGATCATAATTCTATCCATGATATTATTGGATTGTGTAGCGGTCGATTGACGAAACCCTATTGAATAGGGTATAATGAACTGGGTGATTAGATGTGAAAAGAGATATCATTCGTAAGATTCAGGATTATCGAAGTATCAAATGGAATGCGTTTTCCGGATCGTCGGGAACACAGGGTTCTCTGATGAAGTCAGTTATCGAAAAAAATTTTTATAAGCTTTCAAGTTTTAATGCTCATGATGGATTCTATGGGCACGAGAGCGTCAACGAATTGATTGTATCAAGGCTACTGGATATTTTGCAGATCCCCCATACAAATTATAGATTGGTTCACGCTTTAGTCGAAGTTGATGAACAGGAATACACGACGTGGCTTTGTGTATCGAAAGACTATCGAAAACTGGGAGAGACTAATGTTAGCTTGGAAATATTCCATGACTTGATGAGAGAAGGACGGGAATTACCGCTTGATTTCTGCAAACGCATGGGATGGGGAAGACAGGTTGCAGAAACGATGCTTGTCGATTTTTTGATTGGAAACATGGATCGGCACGGTTCTAATACTGAGGTTTTGATGGATAAGAATGGCAATCTGCGGCTTGCCCCAATCTTTGATTTCGGATATTCACTGACGCAGTTTTATACGAGAGAACGAGCTGAAAATGTTTCGCAGCTTGATGTAATGAGAGATGTTCCGGTGGCAAATTACATTGGAACTTCCAGTTTGTTCAGAAATCTGGAGCTTATGCCGGAAAGAATCAAGATTCCTCCTCTTCTGCCTGAACATAGGGCAGAAATCCTTCGAGGACTTGACGGAATTCTTTCACAGGAGCATTTGGATAAAACGTGGGAAATGATCAGCAGGAGGTATGCGTATTATGAAGCACTATAAGGTCGTTCATGTGCAGCGTCAGAATTATCCTGTTGCTTATTTGAGCTATGATACTAAAACGCAGCAATTCTCACTCAGGATTCGTAAGGATGTTAAACTCTCGTCTTTGCCAGGAATGATGCGGTTGTTTGCGCAGAAAGGTCTCTATGAGCCCGGAGAGGAATGGAGTAAGCGCTGGGTACAGGAAAGAATCATTCCAATGGATCGCCACGGAATCGGTATCGCACTACGAGAGAATGGTATGACACGCTATGATGAATGTGCGATTCTCGAAAAAAGTCAGGGCAAATCGACGCTGGATGATTTGTTGGTTCTGCCCTGTGAAGGTCCAAAGAAAGAATCAAAGCCATTGACGCCAAGCGAAATAAAGAAACTCAGAATGGATGCGAATATGACACAGGCTGGTTTAGCTGAAGTTCTTGGCATGACGGTTAAGGCTGTTGAGGCATGGGAATCTGGACGTAATATCCCTTCAGGGGCGGCTGATAAAATCCTCAGGGTGATGCAAAAGCATCCAAGTGTTATTGGTATGATGCAAAGCGTATAAGCCGTTGTAGAGCAAAGAACAAGAACCAGAGTTCATAGCAAGAACTAGGTTTCATTGAGTTCGGCGTATATCAATGCGTGACAATATGCATTAAAACAATATTTCATACGGCAGACCTACCCGCTAGGTCTGCCGTATCCTTGTTTATCCGCAAATCATCCTCTACACTGACCGTATGCCGACTGACAAATCTTGGAAGAATGGAGTGTGAACCATGGAACTGAGCATCGACCATGAAAGCAAAGCGATCATTCTATGGCTGAGCAGTAGCCGGACGGTCAACCTCGAACCTCTGATCCTCAAAGGCAAGGAACTCAAATACCGCGTCGTCGTGATCCGTTCCGGCTTTGGCGATCTGTTTTCAGATACCTCCGCACTCCTATGGGTCAACCGACCAGCCTGCCATGGAAACCATTCCCGTGGATGCGCGCTGGCAGCATCCTTGCACTGAAGAAAAGGAGAAGATTACAATAATAAAGACATTCGGGGCAAGGAGATTTTGATATGGAAGCAAGAGTTGAAAAGCCGCATCGTATCGCGGGTTATTGCCGGATTTCCGTGGATGTGGAAGCGGATCGGGATAGTCTTGGAAAAAACTGGTATATTTTTCTGCGCATGGGAAAAGAAATAAGTTCAAGAGGTGAGAATATGGAAATGTGCGTCGATCATCA
>ERZ772820.815-NODE-815-length-27472-cov-6.689791_pt1 | contig 27472 bp, 39 predicted proteins | sample MGYA00511377_ERZ772820 | MGnify/ENA primary metagenome ERZ772820 (study PRJEB29015, sample SAMEA2737684) | human gut metagenome | biome: human gut; feature: human-associated habitat; material: faeces | place: China | collected 2012 ... | reverse complement strand
TGTATGTTGTTAAAGTACTGAAACCGTATGGCTCAACAGGCGGTGTGTGTGGCTTAAAAATTGCTGAAAATAAAACAGGTATAGCGTCAACGTGTGCTGCACGTGATTATAAAGGCATCAGCAGGCATGACGGCAACGCTGTTGTCTGCATGAGTATCAGAGGACAGAAACTGCAAAAGCAGATTGATGTAGCTCCGACCATTGACACTGGTTGCAGAGACAATTTAACGCGTAAGCAGACTTGTTGCGCAGTGTTAACGCCAGACCGAGGAGAGAAACGGCAGAACGGCAGGCGAATAAAAGAGCCGGGCGAGCCTAGTTTTACTTTGACAGCGCAGGACAGACACGGCGTAGCGCTGCTTGACGAAAATATCCGTATTCGCCGCTTAACTCCTCGTGAGTGCTGGCGTTTGCAAGGCTTTCCAGATGAATATTTTGACAAAGCGAAAGCGGCAGGTATCAGCGATACTCAACTGTATAAGCAAGCAGGAAACGGCGTTACTGTTAATGTGGCACGTGCTATCGGCGAAAGGTTAAAGGAGATTGAGAAAAATGAAACTCTATGAAGCGGTGTGGTTGAGTTGCAGGGAAGAGGTGACGCCGATATTATGATTAATTTGTATCCCGCAATTGCCGAAACATTGCATATCCCTGTTGGCAAGGAGTTTAAGCTCAAACCTAAACATGGTGGAGCGTATCCGGCACAGTACCGTTTTAGCGCTGATGATTTGGAGTACCGTCCAAGCCAGTGCTGCCATTGGTCAAGCATTACTAATCAGTCCATGCAGATGCGTATTTTTCTGGTCTTGCTGCGTGGCGATGTGGAGGTTGTTAAAGATGAGTAAAAATCTAATCCCGGAAATCGCTAAGATGCTCGGCGTGGAGCTGGGCGAAGAGTTTAAAGTCAAAGGCTACGAAGGAATGACCTATACTCTCACTGACGACGGATTGAAATTAACCTATGATGGTGGTATTGAAATACCCTACATATTTACTAACTTAGCCCTTGTTGCCTTGGTGAAGGGCAAAGATGAAATTGTGAAGCTGCCGTGGAAGCCGAAAGAAGGCGAGAGCTATTGGACATTCATTCTTTATGATTGCGATATTAGGTTGGGTATTGAACCTCGCAAGTGGACTAACGACATGTTTGACTTTGCATTTTTAAAAGCAGGATGGATATATCGTACTTACGAAGAAGCCGAAGCAGCACTTCCTGCCGTGGCTGCGGAAATAGGTGTTGAGTTTATAGTTAAGGAGGACTCTAATGACTGAATTTAGAGAATTTACATCGTTTATTAATGATGAACTTGTTCGCGTAGGAACTTTGTTTACGGAAAAACAGCAGCAGTATTCTGCTGGCGCTGATCCGCTGTCAAACTTCCGCACCAGTGCATTGCTGGAGCATCACGATGGCGGTTACGATATGATGTATGATGTGGCTAAGGGATATCTGAATAAGCATATCGCTTTTCTCTATGACCATGGTATTGCTGACAAAACGGAAGAATCCTTGCGCGACATGGTGGTCTATGGTCTGATTATGTTATACATGGTCAAGAAGCACAAGGAATGGCTTGCACAAGTGAAGGAGTGACCTTGATGAGCAGTAAACGTAAACTTAAGCGCCGCAATCCTGCGCCGGTGGCAGGCTTTAAATACGAGCGCATGTGCCAGGCTGTGTCCGAGCAGGCTATCTATCGTGTGCTGGCTGTTGCGATTGATATCCTCTGGAATGATTTCGGTGGTCTGCAGCGCAAGGACCAACGTCTGAAATTCTTCGCTGAGACATTCCGTGAGCGTCTGGAAGTTGTAGACCAGGGCTTTACGCCGACGCAGCAGGAAGCTATGGATGAGCTGCAGCGCCAGGCTGGGTATAGCGTAGTGTTTAATGCAAAATAATTCAGCGACCGCTCATCTGATGGTGGGCGGTCGTTTTTTTGAAAAAATGACTTGACTTTTTGCAACCCATAAATTAAAATGAAGCTGTGGCCAAAAGTGAGGTGAAAAATATGAGCCCACGAACAGGTAGACCTAAAGCAGAAAATCCCAAAAATATTCAGTACAGTGTGCGTTTGGATGATGCTACTGAAGCTTTACTTACTAAGTATTGTACAGAGCATAATATTACAAAAGGAGAAGCAATACGCCGAGGAATTCATTTGCTTTTAGGCATAAAAAAATAAGACATCCGTTGACCCTGAGAAAGTACGCGAATGTCTTATTCCAGACGAGGAGCTATCCTCGTGAAATATTCTATCATGAGATAGCTCCTTTTTCAAGAAAGGGAGATAATTTTATGGAATTACAGACATTTCAGCACGAACAATTTGGAAATTTGAGAATCATGGATGAGGACGGTGTTGTTTGGTTTATTGGTAAAGATGTAGCACAAGCCTTGGGGTATAACAATCAAAGTAAGGCTATTCAACAACACGTTGATGAGGAAGACAAAAAGAAAATTGATATTCGAGCCTCCCAAAATGGGAGAGTCGAGAACAATCTCGTATCTAGAGCCTGGCTCATCAACGAATCCGGCTTATACTCGCTCATCCTCTCGTCTAAGCTCCCAGCGGCGAAGTCATTCAAGCGTTGGGTGACAAGCGAAGTTCTTCCGTCCATCCGCAAGACTGGCAAGTATGAATTTATTCCGCACGGCGAGGACGATGAGCCTATAACCGATGTGACGCAGCTTGAGTTTGACCAGCGCATCCGTATTGCTGCCATCATAGCCAGCTGCCGCAGGGAACGCCTGCCGATGGTGGCCAAGATTCTCTCGCTTGATTTTGACGAATTTACACAGCTACTGGCGCAGAATGCTTCTGATGCAGAGCAGCTTGCGTATCAGTACATCACTAGCGTGTATGATTCCATGCAGCGCGATACGCCGATTCAGTATTTTTACAACGGCTATGCGAAGTGGTGCATGGAACAGGGCATAACGGCTCTGAATAAAACCGCTCTCGGGAAAGTATTTAAAAAGTATTTCCCTGTGCAGGCAGTCGCCACATCCTACTACGAAGGCGGTCAGCGCATATTTGGCTGCGTCCGCTGCTATCGTAAAATGGGAGGTGCTGCAAAATGACCTACAAAGACCTACCCGCAAGCATTAGAAACCAGGTCGAAGAACTTGAAATCAGTATTGATAATAAGACTCAGTGTCTTGATACGTTGTACGCTTTGTTCCCAGACAAAGAAACGGTTATCACTATGCTGGTTGAAAAGTACGCCGAACAGCGGCAAAAAGAACTTGTTGCTGAGGAAGCTCTACGCAAGGCGGGCTATAATGTAGCAGAGCTGCGTGTCGCTTACTGGAATGCTTAATTAAAGGATAGGTGCTCAAAAAATAAATAGATCCACCACGGTTGAAAACCATCAAGTCCCAGCTTGATGGTTTTATTTTTTTGAAAAAATGACTTGAAGCCGTGAAAAAAAAGCGGTATAATATAACCACGGAGAAGTGTCGATAAAAGCGGCATTTGCCTGTCCCTTTCTGTTGCGAAGCGGTGCGTATTTTGACTGAATGCGCACCGCTTTACTATATTGTTTATGTAGCGTCTGGCTTTTAGCTGGGCGCTTTTTTTATGCCCGGAAGCCGTAACCTAAGGGACGGGACATCCCTTATTATTCTCAAATCCTCAGCGGTAGTCCGGGCACCAATAAATGACTTGCAATTATTGATGGAGTGAGTTAAGATGCTTATAAAGTACCTACTGCTTGCAGCGCGTGTGTGGGATGATTGGGATGAATCGAAACATCCGCGTAAGTCTAACGGGCAGTTTAGTGCTGGCGGTAGAACTTCCCAATCACCGCTCAGGCGTGCGGCTGAGGTTGTAAAGCCGAAGCGTAAGAGCAGAAAATCTAGTAAGATTACACCAGCTGAGCGTGAGCGTGTAACTCATGAAATCAGTACATGGTTCCATGGGCGGTTTGATGGTCTGCATAAAAGTTCTATTGCCGTAGGAAATTACGTTTATCTATTTACCATCAATGAGTATGGTGATTATGATATTTATTCTAAAATTTTGCTGAAATGAGGCATATTATGGAAGAACAACTTAGAGAAGCATTAAAAAAAGTTCCTCGCTATTATGAGGATTTTGAGACTGCTGTAGTTTTGCTGTTGGAGGATAACGAGGAAGCCATGCGCGAATTAATAGCGTTTATTGATTCCTCTCCTGAAGCACGAGTTGATGATGTGCTTGATATAGCTGAAGAACTGTCTGATCTTGAGGAGGCTGATGCAGATGAGTGAAAAATCCTCTGGTGGAGCACGTCGTGGCGCAGGTCGTCCGAAGCTGCCGCCTGAACTTAAATCAAAGCGCAAGCATTACAACTGGTACGTCACGGAAGAAGAGCGTGCGTTCCTGCTGGAGCAGCTTGCTGAATATCGAAAAAATCACTAATGTAAACCTCGAGCTTAATGGCTCGGGGTTTTTCGGTTTCCGGAGGTAATTATGAAAATCATTGATATGCCTATCGGCGATGTGGTCCCGTATAAAAACAATCCACGGCGCAACGATGCAGCCGTGAAGCCGGTTATGGAATCACTGAAGGAGTTCGGCTGGAAACAGCCTATTGTTATTGACAAGAACAATGTTATTGTCTGTGGTCATACGCGTCTGCGTGCTGCTAAACGACTTAAGATGAAGACTGTACCGTGTGTGATGGCGGATGACCTTACGCCGGAGCAGATTAAGGCGTTCCGTTTGGCAGATAATAAAACCGCCGAGTTTGCAAGCTGGGACATGGACATGCTCAACAGCGAGCTGCTTGACATCAAAGGTATCGACATGGGCGACTTCGGTTTTGATATGCCGGAGCCTGAACCGGAGGAGGATGCTTTTGATGTGGATGCAGCGCACGAGGAAGCTGCTAAGAATCCTGTAACTACGCCGGGCACGCTGTACCAGCTCGGGAACCATCGCTTATTATGTGGCGATTCAACAAATCGTACTGATGTAGCACGTTTATTGGGGGGGCAAATGGTTGACATGGTGTTTACTGATCCTCCCTACAATGTCGCTTACCAAGGCGGCACAAAAGACAAGCTCACAATTAAAAATGATTCGATGAGTGAGGCTGAATTCAAAAATTTTTTAGATGCAGTGTTTGATAATTATTTTGCAGCGATGAAGCCTGGCGCGTCCTTTTACGTGTGCTATGCTAGTCGCAGTGCGGTCGAATTCCGGCAGGCTATTGTCGATGCCGGTCTGCTGCTGAAGCAGGACCTTGTCTGGTGCAAGAACACATTTACGCTGGGACGGCAGGACTACCAATGGCAGCATGAGCCTATCCTGTACGGCTGGAAGCCTGGCGCAAAGCACCGCTTTTTTGGCGGTCGCAAGCTGTCAACTGTTATACCTGACAACTATCCGGTGGAGGTTGGCTACGATGCCGATGGGCATCAGCTCATCCACATCAGCATCGGGCTTAAGACTGTTTGTCTGCGTGCCGACAATGTGGAGGCTGTGGATACGGAAGAGGTCAACAGCGTAATTCATGTTGACAAGCCCACGCGTAACGCCGAGCATCCCACCATGAAGCCGATTGCCCTCTGTGCTAAGTGCATCAAGAACAGCTGCCAGCAAGGTGATGCTGTTCTTGATTTGTTTGGTGGCTCCGGCTCCACGCTCATTGCCTGCGAGCAAATCAACCGCCAATGCTACAGCATGGAGCTTGATCCTGTGTACTGCGATGTCATCGTTAAGCGTTGGGAGGCTCTCACCGGCAGGAAGGCTGAGGTAATCGGTGGCTAATGAACAGAACCTCAATCCTTGTCGAAGCAAGAGCGAAGCAAGAGAAAGAGGTGCTGCTGGTGGTCGCGCATCTGGTGAAGCTCGCCGCCGGAAGCGTGCCATGCGTGAGGTCCTTGATGACCTGCTGCAGATGCCGATCAAGCGTGGCGAGCTGAAGAATGTTGAGTGCCTGAGTGACCTAACGGGACCGAACGGCAGGTTTACCTTGCTAAATAATCCTAAGGTTAATCTTACCGTTGAACAGGCAGTCTTACTCACACAGGTGTTTCTTGCCGTGGTACAGGGCAGCACGAAAGCTGCGACGTTCCTACGCGACACTGCAGGGCAGAAAATTCTTAAGGACGCCGAAGAACAGTCCCAATACGAGGACGATGGCTTTACTGACGCAATCAAACGCAGTGCAAAGGATGTGTGGAAATAATGGGCATCGTTGGCAGGCTGCGCAGTATTATCAAACCTGTTATCAAGTTCTACGAGTTTAGTAAAAAACAAATGCAAATCTTAACGTGGTGGTGTGAGGACTCTCCCTACCACGACTATAATGGCATTATAGCTGACGGCTCCATCCGTGCTGGTAAAACGGTAGCGATGGCCGTCTCTTTTGTTATTTGGGCTATGGATACCTACGATGGCCAGAACTTTGCTATGTGTGGTAAAACCGTAGGCAGCTTTCGGCGTAACGTCTGGAAATGGCTCAAGCCTGTATTGCTGGTGCGTGGCTATCAGGTGGAAGAATCACGCACGGAGAACCTTATTGTGGTGGCTCGCAAGCAAGGCAGCACGATGAAGCTGAATTACTTCTACGTGTTCGGCGGCCGCGACGAGTCCTCGCAGGACCTTATTCAAGGTATTACTTTGGCTGGTCTGTTTTGCGACGAGGTTGCGCTCATGCCGGAGTCGTTTGTCAACCAGGCATCCGGCCGCTGCTCTGTTCCGGGCGCTAAGCTGTGGTTTAACTGTAACCCGGATAACCCGATGCACTGGTTCCTGCTACGCTGGATTGAGAAGTGCGACGAGAAGCGCTTGCTGCATATCCACTTCTTGATGGACGACAATCCGTCTCTATCCGACGAGGTGCGTGAACGTTACCGGACGATGTATTCCGGTGTGTTCTATCGCCGCTTCATTCTAGGTGAGTGGGTAATGGCGCAGGGCGCTATCTACCGTGATGCGTGGAGTGATGAGCTGCTCTTTGGTGATGATCAGCTGGAGTATTTACTCAAAAATCTGCACGTCATGAAGCGCTCCATCACGATTGACTATGGCACCGTGAACCCAATGGTGTATCTGGACGTGCTAGATGATGGGCGCGACCTGTGGTTTATCCGCGAGTATTATTGGGACAGCCGCGCCGAGGAAAAGGAGAAGGACAACAGCCAATACGCCGACGACCTGCTTGAGTTCGTGCGTGGCGTGGAGCTGTGGCCGACAAATGTGGTAATAGATCCATCTGCAGCAAGCTTTAAAATTGAGCTGCGTAACCGTGGCTTGCGTGCGAAGGAGACGGTGGAAACAATCAACGCCGACAATGATGTTATTGAGGGCATCCGTAAAGTGAACACGTTGCTAACCCGTCGCCGCATCCATTTTTATCGTGGTTTAGTGCACACGCTGAAGGAGATGCAGTCCTACGTTTGGGACGACAAGGCTCTGCAGCAGTCCGGCAAGGAGAAGCCTATTAAAGTAGCTGACCATGCGCCTGATGCGGTGCGCTACTATGTATCAACAGTCATCAGGCCTAGGAGGATAGCAGAAAATGGTTAAACGTAAACGCAGGCGTGCCCTGGACAACGCTCCGGCGTCACAGCCAATACGAAGCAGGGCACTCGATGCCTTTAGCAATGTGCTGGCTCGCTTGGGCGCAGGCACTCCGAACCTGCTGGAAGGCACGGAGTACAGCTTGCAGCGCATGTCGCGTGATTTTAACACTTTAAATGCTCTCTACCGTGAGAGTTGGATTGTCCGTCGCATCATCGACGTTATCCCGGCGGACATGCTCAAAAACTGGATAACGATTACCAGCGGTCTGGACCCCGATGTAGAGAAGCGGCTCAGTCTTACTCTGCGTCGTACTCAGCTCATTGACAAGCTTAAGCGTGGCATGCAGTGGGGCAGGCTCTACGGTGGCGCGCTAGGCGTGATGTTGGTCAAACACCAAGGCTACGACCTTAGCCAACCGTTGCAGCTTGACTGGATAATGCCTGGCGATTTCGCAGGGCTGCTCATCTTCGACCGCTGGAACGGAGTTAACCCATCCAGCGAGCTTATCGAAGATATTTCTGATCCTGATTATGGTTATCCGAAATATTACACTGTAACTGATCCTGCCGGTGGTGGCTCCGTGAAGATTCATTATAGCAGGGTAGCTCGATTCCCCGGAGCCACGCTACCGTTCTGGGAGGAAATTGCAGAGATGCAATGGGGCGCGTCTGTCATTGAGTCTATTTTTGATGAGCTGCGTAAGCGTGACAATGTGAGCTGGAACATTGCACAGCTCACGTTTATGGCGAATATCCGCGTGCTTAAAATGCAGGACTTAGGTCAGCTTCTGGCGGCGACGGACAACGAGTCGCAGGCTGAGCTGCTGCGAACGCTGGAAGCGCAGAACATGCTGCTGAACAATATGGGCATGCAGGTTATGGATGCTGCAGATGGTCTGGAAACACACCAGTATACTTTCGGCGGCCTTGCTGACTGCTATCAGCAGTTTATCATGGACATCAGCGGCGCTGCTGAAATTCCGGTGACGCGTCTGTTCGGGCGCTCTCCCTCTGGACTCAATGCTACAGGCGAGAGTGACCTGCAGAACTACTACGACATGATAGCTGAGAAGCAGGAGTCTTATCTGCGTCCTATTCTGAACAAAGTGCTCCCGCCGTTCATTATCTCGACACTAGGAAGCCTGCCGGACGACTTTGACTTTGAATTTGACCCGGTTGCAGAGCCTACGGATAAAGAGCGCGCCGACCTTGCCAAGTGTGGCACAGATAACGTTGTAGCTGCTTACAATGCTGGTCTTATCTCTCAGCGCACTGCGTTGAAGGAGCTGAAGCAGCAGAGCGAGCGCACCGGTGTCTGGACGAACATCACCGATGAGGACATCGAGCGTGCGTCCGACTCAGTGGAGCCGCCTGGCGAGATGGGTGGCATGTTTGGCGGCATGGGCGGTGGCGAGGCTGCTGGTGCTGAACCTCAGCAAAATAAACCGCCTGAATCCGAATAAACAACTTGCAATAATTATGCATAAGAGTTAATATATACACACTAAAAATTACGGAGGTTAGTGTCATGGATAAAACAGCTACGAATTTAGCTCGCTTAAGAGCCTATGATGAAAATCCATGGGATGAATCTGAACATCCTAGAGCTGAGAATGGGCGTTTTACCTCTGGCTCTAGTAATGAATCTAATTCTTCTAGCAGTGAATCTGATCTTGCAGATATTTTCCCGAAAGGGACAGGCAAAATTAAAGAAACTATAGGCAAGAGAGGAACCACTCGCATTGAAGCCTCGAATGGGGACGAGATTATGATTAGCTACAATCGTTCAAAAGACAGGTATGATATTGAATTCTGGGGTCCAGATGATCTTGAAGCTAACGAAGTTATACATTGTGATGATATACATGATATAAATCGTGAGCTTATTAAACGGTATGACATTGAAGTTAGTTATTCATAAGGAGTGTAATCATGGATAAAACTAAACTTAACCTGGAACGCCTGCGTGCTTATGATGCTGAATGGGAAGAAGACAAGCACCCACGTGCCGAAAACGGTCAGTTTACTTCTGGCGGCGGCAGCGCCGGTGGGGGAGCCGAAAGTGCTAATAAGTACGGTTACAGTCGTTCTGAACAGCATGTTGCCAGTAAAATGGAAGAATGGGGCAATGAGCAAGGAAACATTGCTGCTCTTGAAGCCGCCGATGTTTTTCGCGATGCGCATAAAGATGAAAATGATATGCGTGAAGTTTTAAAATCTGTACGCCAGCATTTGGCTGAAAATGAAGATGACATTCGTGGTTATGATGAAAATCCCAAAAATTTTGACAAGGTTATGGAACAGCTGGATGATATGGAGTCTATGCTTAATGACCAAGACGATTATGAATTTAAGCATGGCGAGATCAAATCTCCACTTCGTCAGGCTGCTGAGACGATTCCGGGTAAGAGCACGAAAGCTGTTCCGGAATTCGGTAGCGAAAAATTCCATTTTGACGTATCAAATTACAAAACGGTTGTATCTGGAAAGGATGCCAATACGCCAGAAGGCGAAGTGCACAATAGCATTATTGGTATGCTGGAAACAGATAATCCCACTAAATATGATATCGCTAACGCTGCGTTTTATTTGGCGGATGAAGACTATAACGATAAAGTGCGTCATTGCCGTGAAATGATACGTAAAGCAAAGGCTCAGGGTAAATCCAAAGCATCCCAGGAATGGGGCGAAGCCTTGATTAAGGCAAATAAGCAAGTAACTTTACTAAATGCTATTGGTGAAGCAATGAGAAAATAAAATTATGAAAAAATTTAAAATGCCGCGAGTCATTGAGCGCTCTTATGCCAGCGCCATTGACCGCCTGATGCAAGGACTGAAGCGTGAGTTATCTCACGTTGCCAGTCCTTTTTTTATTGCTGACATAATGCGTCGGCTGGCACGTTCCCCGACTTTTATTCGTGCCTGCGACCAAATCGCGCGCTCGATGGCTACGCATCTGTTCCGCGACGGGCATAAGACGTGGCGTGCCGCAGCAGCCGAGGGCAGCAAGGGGCGAATAATTCGCACCGCCCTACAGCGCGAGCTTGCCTCACCACGCGTCACGAAAGTGTACGAGGGTATAATCAGTCGCAACGCTGAATTAATCCGCTCTATGCCGCTCACGCTGGCTGATAGGGTGGCTCATAAGGTTGCTAAAGGTTATGAGCAAGGCTTGCGACCGGAGGCGATGATAGACGATATCCTCAAAGAGTACCCGCACATGACCGAAGCTCATGCAAGGCTCATCGCCCGCACGGAAACGTCTAAAGCCAGCACGGCTCTGACGCAGGTGCGTGCTGCTGATGCAGGGCTTGAGTGGTACGTCTGGCGGACAAGCGAGGACTCTCGTGTGCGTCCTGCTCATGCTCATATGGATGGCGTGATTATCCCTTGGAGCGAAGCTCCGGCGCCGGAGTTACTCAACCATGAGAAGTCGCAGGGGTACTACCATGCGGGAAACATTTATAATTGCCGCTGCTATCCTGAGCCGCTTATAAGGTTTGACCAGGTGGCGTGGCCAGCTAAGGTGTACCGAAACGGCAAAATCGAGCGCATGGGCATAAAACAATTTAAACGATTACTACCTGGAGGTGAGCTATGAGCAAGGCATATTTTGGCTCACGAATTTCCGATCACATCCTTAAAACGCCAGAAGGCTTTCTGATCTGCAAGGACGTTCCGATTGCTCGTACAGGTACGCAGCAGTATCGAGGCTGCGAGTTCGGCGGTCCGGTCGCTGATGGCATTTATAATGTTCAGCGTCCTGAAGCTGAAGTCTTTGACCGTGCTGCCGTGGCAAGCTTTGAAGGCAAGCCAGTATGCGATGAACATCCGGAAGAAGATGTCACACCTGATAATTATGGGCGGTACATGAAAGGCGTGTGTCGTGATGTGCGTCGAGGCGATGGCGACTTGAGTAATTGCTTGGTCGCTGATTTAGTTATTTACGATGCTGACCTTATCAATAAGATTGAGGCCGGCAAACGCGAGATATCTTGCGGCTATGACTGCTTGTGGAATCCGACGAGTGACTCCAGCTATGATCAGCTGGAAATCCGCGGCAACCATGTAGCGGTTGTTGATAGAGGCAGGGCGGGGCACAAGGTTGCCATCCGTGACACTGCCGACGATAAAAAAGGAGGTACAAAAATGTCTAAATCTTTGATTGGACGTATCCTGCGAGCTTTGGCTCGCGACGAATCTACTACACCGGAGGACATGGAGGCTGCTGCAAAGCTTGCAGGCAGCTCTGATGCTGAACCGCGTCCTCAGCCTGCACCAGCTCCTGCTCCCGCAGCTCCCGCAACACCAGCGCCTGCTGCTGTGCCGCAGCCTGAAAATAAACCTGCAGCAATGGACGAAGCTACCGAGGCACGCTTCAAAAAAATTGAGGACGCGCTGGAAGCTATCAGCTCTAAGCTGAACTCTGCGCAGCCTGCTGCTGAGCCTAAAAAGGACGCTCTGGACGCGCTGGAGGAAGAGCTCCAAAACAAAGCGCCTGCTGCTGAACCAGCTCCTGCCGGTGACGAGGATGATGTAATCGAGCCGCCTGAAGATATTAATGCGCAGGATGCAGCGCCGGAAGAAGATGTTGAGGGCGAGTGTGTTCCCAATGCTAAAGAAGCACGTGACGCAGCTATGGCTTTAATTAAAAACTTGAAGCCTGCTGTTGCAGCCATCCTCAATGAGGCACAGCGCAAACGTGCGGCTGACTCTCTGGCTATCCTCATCAAAGGCTCTATGCAGCAGGATGCTCAATATGGCAAGCTGATGCAGATGCGTCGCCGTTCCGCTGCACAAGACAGCAAGCCTGATGATTACGCTCTGGGGCGTGAGATTGCTAAAAAATATAATCCACATTATAAAAATCGCTAAGGAGGCAAAACGATATGAGTGGTAAAGCAATTGGTATCTCTATGAATTTTGGCTATCCCGGTAACTACGCCCGCACTCCGGACGATATCGTGGCTAGCCGTCTGTTAAACGAGGAAAGCGAAGCTATCCCGTTTGGTGCCGCTGCCTGCATTAAAGACGATAATACTTATGAAGCTGTGGGTGCTACAACTACCGCTACTGATGTCGCTGGCATTGCGCTGCGTGTTGTTAAGCAGGCAGTATCTTATGCAGAGCAAAATAAAACCGAGTATCAGCCTGGTCAGTATATGTCTGTCCTGGAACGCGGCGCTGCTACTGTTGTATGTAATGTTGGCACTCCGAAAGCTAACGGTAAAGTTTACGTGCGCGTTAAAGCTAATACTTCTATCGCTAACGGCGTTGTTGGCGGCTTTGAAGCTGCAGCTGACAGCACTAACACCATTGAAATTCCGAATATGCGCTGGACTAGCGGCGCAATGGATGCGAATCGTGTCTGCGAAGTTACTCTGCTGACTCGTGCTTCTGCGTAATATAAGGAGGTATAAATAATATGGCAACTGGAAAATTTGGCTTTTATAGCCCGGACGCTGGTATGCGTAATCTGGGTAATTTGGCCATGCAGAATGGTGGTCGTAAAAGATTCCGCGGCTCTGCATGGGATGCTGCTGCCAGCTCTGGCATGGCGTACATTACAGGCGAACTTGAAAAGGTTGATCCTAAGCTGCGCGAACCGCTGGCCAGCGTAACCTGGCAGCGCGATATTGTCGCCAAGACTGGCGGCGGCTGGGTAGAATTCACTTCTACTTTTGATGTTGACTATGCTACTTCTGGTGCAAACGCTAACAGTATCACTGCTCCCGGTGCTACTACAATCCCTGTAATGCAGGTCAACACCAGCAAGAACATGTTCAAGGTATCCACCTGGATGCACGCTATGCAGGTACCGTTTATCGACCAGGCAAAAATGAAGCAGATTGGCCGTAATCTGGAAGATTTGCTGGATAAGGGCGTTAAACTTAACTACAACAAAACTCTTGACCTCAATGTATACAACGGCTTTAAAGAGGCGGGTACTACCGGTCTGTTGAATGATCCGAATGTTGTTACCTACACTGTGGGTAATGGCAAGGCTGGCACTGCTACATGGAATACTAAAACCGCAGATGAGATCCTGCATGACATCAACAATGCGCTGGTGGATGCGTGGGCTGCATCCGAGTACGACATGAAAGGCATGCCGAATCATATTCTGATTCCGCCGAAGCAGTATGCTTACATCACCATGCAGAAGGTTTCCGATGCTGGTAACATCTCCATTATGGAGTATCTGATGCAGAACAATATTGCTAAAGAGCAGGGCGGCTCTATCACCATTGAGCCTTGCCGTTGGTGCATCAAGGCTGGCACCGGTCAAAAAGACCTCATGATGGTTTACGTAAATGATGAGGATATGGTCAACTTTGATTTGACTGTGCCTATCACCCGCGCGTATACTCAACCGTCTGTTGAGCGTGCCGCCATCCTGACTTTGTTTGCAGCGCAAATCGGCCAGGTTAAATTCATGTATTACCAACCTGTCGCATATCACATCGGTATCTGATTAGGCAATATTCTAGCCAGGCGTTTATCGTCTGGCTTTTTTATTTGAGGAGGACAATCAATGGTTATTTTAACTAAAAAACGCTTTGGCTTTGTGAAGCAAGACGGTACTGAACGCATTGATGCGGAACGATTTTTGACTAAGGGTGGCATGGAAATTGAGGATGCTCCCGATTGGATTGCAACTGATCCGCTGTATGCGCTGGCTGTTGAATCTGGCGACCTTGTGCCGGTCAATGGTAAAACTCCGAAGGCTGAGGCAGAAGCTGTTGCCAAAGCCAAGAAACTCACCAAAGCGGAGGATAAAAGCGAATAAGGAGGTGCATTATGTACCATCCGCTGATTGCTCAGGCGAGCAATATCAAAACGCAGGAGAATCCTCCCTACACCAAGGAGGACTTCCTGGCATTCTATCCACAGTTTGCTGAGCCGCTGCCGGAAATAGTGCTGGACAGCTTTGTAGAGCTTGGTCAGGCGTGTGTAAGCGAGCAGCGCTATGGCAAGATGTGGAGAATGGCCATCGGATTATTCATCGCCCATATGTGCACCCTTTACATGCAGTCTGCTGCAGACCCGGGGGCACCTGCTGCTGATATCCTTGCCGCAGCTCAGGCCGCTGGTGTTGTTACGGGTGAGTCTGCTGATGGCGTGTCCTACAGTATGGATACATCAGCCCTGTCACAGGACCTTGCAGGTTGGGCTGCTTTCAGGTTGACTGCGTTTGGCGTGCAGTTTGCCACTCTGGCGCGTTTTGCTGGCAAGGGAGGCATGTATGTATGGTGAGCGTAAAAACTTCCCATAGAACGGCCAACGGTGGCCTACAGGGACTAATGGACAGAGTGCAATCTTTGAGCAACAACAAGCTCTATGTGGGTATCCCGAAGGAGAAAACTTCTCGTGGCGATGAGCCTATCAATAATGCGAGCCTGCTGTACATCCATACGCATGGCATCCGGCGCAAGTCCATGCGTGCGGAAATGCAGGGCTATATGGATCAGGGCATGGAGTACAGCCTGGCTTATCAGTTGTATGTCCAGACGCACGGTTCGCCGCTTTGGCATGCTCCACCGCGTCCGGTTATCGAGCCTGCCATCGCTAAGCACCACCGTGAGATTGCAGAAGAATACGCTAAGGCTGTAAAGGCTGCTATGACTGGCGAAGGAGCGAGGGCTGATGCTTTTATCAAACGTACTGGCCTGCTGGCGCAGAACATCTGCCGCAAATGGTTTACGGATGCCGAGAATGGCTGGCCGCCTAACTCCCCGAAAACCATAGATAAAAAGACCAAAGGCAAGGGCGGCAAAACTAATCCGCTGATTGATACCGGTGCCTTGCGTAAGGCTATTGTTTATGTAGTAAGGAGTGATTGTCGTGGTTAATGTTGGCAGAGTGGTGCGCAGCAAGCGTTTAGGCTGCCAGCGCATTACTGTCAAACGCTACGCTGCCAGTTGGCAAGATGGAGCTTATACTCGCGATGAGGACAATCCTATTGTGCTACAGGTGGCGGCGATTGTTACTGTTGCCCAGCCCAAAGATTTACAGTTATTGCCTGAAGGTGACCGCGTCACCGGGGCAATGAAGTTTTTGACGAATGTTGAGCTGCACGCGACCAATGGCGAAGCTATCAGCGATGAGCTGGAATGGCGCGGAGCACGTTACAAAATCCTCACCGTTACCCCTGATATTGATTATGGCTTCTACCGTTCTATCGGGACGCGATTGGATGGTGACGGTGTTGGTTAAGAACATTGCTGAATTTGAATCTTTAATGTGGGCGGAGCTGATGGACATCCTCGGGCATGATGCTAAGACAATACCGCCGCCTGTACGCCGCTCTTGGCCAACGGACGGAGGCCCCGACTGGAAGCTTACAGACAACGTGGTCTTTATGCAGTGCACCGAGGCAGCAGAGGACATCATGCAGCCTATTGATGAGCGTTGGGAAGCTTCAGGGCGTGATTTTTTGCGCGAGAGCGCCAGTACACGCACCATGCAGCTACGCCTGAATGCTTATGGGCCTGCTTGCTATGAATCGCTTTTGCAAATTCGCCTTGAGCTGCTGCGTGGCCGGCCGAAGCTCAAAAAACAAAAAATCTATATTATTCCCGGCAAGGATTCCATCCAATATGCGCCTGAACTATTTCAGGGGCGTTGGTGGAAGCGTGCCGATTTGACTTTATATTTTAATGTACTGATCAGCGTTGAATCTATTGTGAAAGCAATTGAAGAAGTCAACGTTACGATTAAAGCAAACGAGCCTGGTACGAGTGATGTTATCCTTGAGCCAGGTGAAATTATTATTAAGAAAGGGTGATTTTGTTGGCTTATAAATTGGACTTATCTCCGATTGTCGACGTGGTTATCAACCTGTCTGCGAAGGCTGCTGCTCGCAAGGGATTTAACTTGGGCTTGATTATTGGTAAAAGCACAGTCATTCCGGCAGAAGAGCGTGTGCGCATATATACTAGCGCATCTCAAATGCTGACTGACGGATTTGTAGAAACGTCTCCGGAATACAAAGCTGCTCAGCTCTATTTTGCTGCTACTACCAGCCCGCGTAAGCTGGCGGTGGGCGTAAAGCTGACGGCAGATGAAAATTTAACTGCTACGCTGGAGGCTTGCCGCGCTGCTAATTCTCAGTGGTGGGCATTTAGCTATCTGGGTGCTGAAGATGTTGATATCAAAGATTGTGCTGCATGGTGCGAGAACGCTGTGCCTGACAGCGTCTACATGTATACGACTGCTGATAAAAGCGTACTTGACGCATCTGGCGATGCAAAGAGCATTTTTAAGGCTTTGCAGGATAAAAACTATCGTCGCAGCTTTGGTCAGTATTGTGGTGACACAGATACTCCTGATGCTGTTGCAGCTACTATGGGCTACGCGATGGGCGCTAACCGTGGCCTTGCCGGTGATGCGTTTACGCTGGCGTATAAAACTCTGCCCGGCGTAAAAACAGATGACCTGTCTGAATCTCAGGTAACCCATGTGTGTGGCAGTGCTGAATCTACAGGTCATAACGGTAATGTATATATTACTCGTGGCGAGGAATACGATGTTTTGCAGCAGGGCTATATGGCTGATGGCACGAGCTTTGATGAAGTGCTGTATCTTGATATGCTGCGTAATGACATTACTCTTAATGTCATGGACCTGCTGTATCAGCGCCGCAAATTGCCGCAGACTGAAGCTGGCGTTACCAGCATTATTAATGTTATCAATGATGCTTGCCGTAAGTATGTAAAGTTAGGCTTTATCGCTCCGGGCAAGTGGAACGGTGCCGAGTGCCTGAATCTGCAGACAGGTGATTACCTGCCTGATGGCTATCTGGTGCAGAGCGAGCCTCTTGACGAGCAGTCTCAGGCTGACCGTGACAAGCGCAAGGCTCCACCGATTTATGTATGCTGCAAGCTGGCTGGTGCAATCGAATTTGTTACCATCCAGGTTAATGTTAACCGCTGAGGAGGCTATCTGAATGGAATTAACTACTTACAGTTTTGCTGATCTGGCTGGCTCTATTAACCATCCGACGTTTGGCTCTTACCTGTTTGATGGTACTGGCGTTGGCTCTGTAACTGTTGCTAAAGCTACCGACCGCACTGCTCATGACGTTGCCGCTGACGGTTCTGTCATGGTGTCCAAGATTGCGGGCAATAATGGCACTGTAACCATTGAATGTCAACAGACCTCTGCTATCCATAAATGGCTGAGCGCCTGGTTTAATGCGTTGTGGCAACTGCCTACAAGTGAATGGGCAAGCACCAGCATGACGCTGCGTAATACCGCGACAGGTACACGCCATATTATCTCCGGCATCTCGCCGCAGAAGGAGCCGGATACTCCGTATCAGAGCCAAGGCCAGCGCGTGTCTTGGACGCTGATGTGTGCTGAGATTACTAATCTGCCGATTTGACGATGGAGGTCTGAATCATGCTTAAACAAAAAACACAAGTTGTGGAGGTGGCTGGCAAATCCTACCAGCTCACTAAGATGGACGCTCGCACAGGCAGCTATGTTGCTTTTAAGGTTGCGGGCGTGCTGGCTCCCTCGGGCGGTAAAGCAGCCGAGATGGCAGCTGCCCTCATGGGCATGCCGCGCAAGGATTTTGATGAACTGCAATCCCTGCTGCTGCGCACTGTTAATCGTTTGATTGATAACGGTAATGGTCAGCAGCTCCCAGAACCTGTCCTGACGGCTAAGGGAGATTTTGTTGATGATGCTCTGGCGTATGATGCTGCCAGCGTTATCCAGTTGACTGTTCATGCGTTGATTTTTAATGTCGGAGGTTTTTTCGCCGCAGCCGGGTTGAATCTCCCGGCAGAATTGACGGGCAAACCTACGAGCCGATGAGTTATCCGACGCTTGATGCTTTCGCCTTTGCTCCTGTTGTTGCAGGGCTTTGGCGGCAGCACGAGCTGAGTGATGGCACGTATGATTTTGATGATTTGCTGGACGCTCACGAACTGTTGGCGGTCAAGGCAGAAAACGCACGGCGGATGCAGGAAGCCATGAGAAAGGAGTAGGCTGATGAGCAATATCTTAGAAGAATATCTTGTGCGCATTGGCGCGGAAGTCGACAAGGACGCTTTTGCCGGAGCTGCGCAAGCTATCAGCAAGTTATCCGGTATGCTCGGGAAGCTGGGTACTATCCTTAAATATGGCGGTATTTTTGTTGGGCTGGCTAAAGTTACGGAAGCTGTCATTGATAACATCAAGGCTGTGGCCAGCGCCGATTTGGAATACCAAAAGCTGGCGCAGTCAATGTGGGTGACAAAAGACACGGCTAAAACCTTGAGTGTGGTCCTGAAAACCATGGGCGCGTCGCAGGAAGATGTGGCGTGGGTGCCGGAGCTGCGTGAGCAGTTTTTCCGTCTGCGTCAGGAGATGGCAGAGCTGTCTACTCCTGCAGATGCTGACGGCCAGTTAGCCTGGATCCGTGAGATTGGGTACGATGTGCAAAGTCTGCAGCTTAAGCTAAAGATGTTTAAGGAATGGGTGGTCTACTACCTTATCAAAGAGCTGCAACCCTACATCAAAGAGTTTCAGGAATTTATCCGCTGGCTGAATGATAAATTCGGCAAGAACTTGCCTGCACTGGCACGTAAGGTAGCCAGCGTGCTGGCGAGTGTTGTGCGTGTAGCAATGTCGCTGGTCAAGGCTCTAAAATGGCTATTTGAAGGCATCTATAATTTTATTGACGCGCTGCCAAGTAAAACAAAGGCTTTAGTAGCTGTATTTGCTGTTGTCGGTGCTGCCATCATGGCAGGGCCGTTTGGCTTGATGATGATGGCCATCGGCACTGCACTCATCATGCTGGAGGACTTCTTTGGTTATCTTGAGGGACGCGAGAGCAGCAATACCTTAAAGCCGCTCTGGAAATGGCTCACGGATGAGAATAATCCGCTGCGTCGTCTTATTGAGAAGCTTAAGGAAGGCATTGCTTTTATCCTTGAGAAGCTCACGGAGCTATTTGAGAAAGTCTTTACCGAAGAACGGCAGGAGAAGCTTAAGAAAACCGTCGCTACCATTGCTAAGGGCGTTGCCGAAATGGCCGAAGGCCTGGCTACGATTGTTGAGAAGATTTTCGGCAAGAAGTATCCTGTTGTGAAGAAATTTTGGGATTACTTCTTGTTGGCTGTTGGCAAGGTTGTAGATAAGGTGCTCACGTTGGAAATTAGGCTGGCACGTCTATGGATAGCTTTGGGTAAAGCTATGCAGGGCGATTACGCTGGTGCTAAAAAAGCATTGCAGCTAGGCTCTGCTGATGAAGGTGCAGACAGCGAACGTGCCCAATACATCCGCGACAAGCTGATGTCATTAGGTTGGTCTAAGGCTGCTGCGTCCGGTATTGTCGGCAACTTAGTGCAAGAGTCCGGCTTGCGCACAGACGCTGTAGGTGATGATGGTACGTCTGGCGGCATAGCTCAATGGCATAATGAACGCTGGGACGCGCTCAGGCGCTTTGCTGCTGAACGTGGGAAGGACTGGACCGACCTTGACACTCAAATTGCATATCTTGACCATGAACTGCGCACGAACGAGAGTGAAGCAGGCAACAAACTGCGTAATGTGCAGGACGCTGCCGAAGGTGCAAGTGTATTTATGCGTGAGTTTGAGCGGCCTGACATTTTTTCCGCGAATGAGGACGATCGTGCTGCCAACGCTATGGTTATCTATAACAAAGATAAAGAATCTGCCGAGAATGCTACTCATGGTGGCGGCGGGTATAACAGCCTTGTTGCTCCTACGAGCTATGCTGCAGGTTTTGCTGCAGGTGGTACTGCCGGTCTTATGCCAATGGCGAACAGTACGGCAAATTATAACGGTGGAGTTATAAATGTTGGCGGCATCGTGGTTAATTGTGGGAACGTAAGTGATCCGCAGGGCGTGGCTAAGGCTGTAGAAGGAACAATGGAAGATTTTGCCCAGCGTCTTGCAGCGCATAACGGAGGGACGGTGTTTGTATGATTGATTTACCCAAAATCTCTTTGCAAAAGGAACTTCCGGGAGTGCTCAAAAGCACAGGAGTGAGTACAGGTACAGTGAATACACTGAGCGGATTATATTCTGCAGGCTCACTTGTGTCAAAAGTGTTTGCCGTCGGTAAAAGCATTGCATCCGGAAATCCGAGGAATTTACTTAACCAGAGCAATGCTTATGTTCCGTCTAAATGGGGGAGCGGTCTGGGCATTCAGCAGACGCTGATGGTTAAGACAAATATCGGCGGCTTCTTCTTCGATGCTGTGTTTAGCGTTGATACTGAGCATAGTCTTACTGTTACGCAGCACCCTGTGCAGACTGGTGCCAACATCAGTGACCATGCTTTTGTAAATCCTGTCCGCATCAGTATGCAGGTAGGTGTGTCTGATGCTATGGGTTACAGGTATGGTTTTGTGTATGAGGGTGCAGGCGTATATAAATCTGTGCAGGCTTACCGTATGCTCAGCAAGCTGCAGGAGCTGCGTGTGCCTATGGATGTTGTTACGCGCCTGAACACGTATCCGAATATGCTTATTGAGAGCATTGATGTGAGCGACGATGTGTCGACGCTATGCGCGCTCAAAGCTACTGTGAATCTTGTGCAGGTGCTGGTGGTTAATGTTGGCACAGAGAAAGTATCAGCGCGTCAGTGGACTACAGGTGCACAGAATAAGGCGCAGGAAGTGCAGCCTAAAGGCGATAACAGTACAGCTTTACGTAAGTTTGAAAAGGGCACTGGCATGGAGGTGAAGTGGGGATGAGCTATTATGAAATACCATTGACTACCACGCCTTTCGACCAGAAGACTTTTAAGCTGACGCTGGATGGCGAGCGTAACATCAACATCCTGCTGAAGCTACGCTATTATGATTTATACGAGCTGTGGGTGGCTGATGTCTGCGACAATAGCACAGGCGAAGAGTTGATCACAGGCATGCCGCTGGTGCCTGGCATTGATTTGTTAGGTCAGTACGCTTACCTGAATATTGGCAGTGCTCAAATCGTGGCTGCTGGTCCTACCACGCAGGAGCAGCCTGATAATGAGACATTAGGCTCAGCCTGGGTGCTTTTGTGGGGTGATGGCTCATGAGCAGTTATCTGTGGATGCGCAAATGGAAAATCCTCGTAGTTGATGCTCAGGACAAAGAGGCTTTGAACGTTTCCGACCTGCATGTGAAGTTTACGGTCAAAAAATCTCGGGAAATAAACAATTACTCAACTGTGGAGATTTACAATCTTACTGCTGCAACAGAGCAGAAAATCCTTAAGGAAGGCGACCGTATCATCATCGAGGCTGGCTATGAAGGCTATTTGACTGCTGGTGCAGATGGGACGATACAAGAAATCAAAGACTCCGAAGGTAATATCCAAGAGAAACAGTACGGCGTTATTTTCGACGGAAAAATTATTTATCCGTCCCGACGCAAGGAGAATAATACGGACTACGTGTTATCGCTCCTGTGTGTGGACGGCGCTAATGTGCTTGCAAAAAATTTTATTGCTAAAACCTTAAACAAGGGCGTTAATCAACGTCAGATTTTGGATGCGGTCTGCGAAAAGTCAAAAACAAAAATCCCGACGAATAGTATTACACAGGGCCTATCCGGGCAAAAGCTGCCGCGGGGTAAGGTTATTTTTGGCGAACCTAAAGATTATATTTCTGATATTGCCCGCGGTAACGGTGCGAGCTATTGGGTGAATGATGGCAAGCTGAACATGATAAAGCTTGCCGACGCTGCCAAGGATGAAGCTATCGTGCAAACGCCTACGACCGGTCTTGTCGGGATGCCGACGCAGACGCAGTATGGCGCAAATTTTAAGCTGCTGCTGAATCCTGCTGTACAGATGTGGTCCTTGGTGCAACTTAAAAATAGCGAGATTGCGGAAGCGCAGGTTACTCCAGGTCAGGCGCAGATGCCGCTTGATGATGAATGGATCTATCAGGTAATCGAGCTGACGCATACTGGTGATACGATGGGTAATGATTGGTATACGTCCTGTACGGCTGTTTCCCGCTATGGTAAGGGCGTACTGCCTGCTCTCATGGCCAACAATGCGCAGAATCCGAACGGAGTGTGATTTTATGATTGATTTAAATTTGCGTACGCCGAACGTCGAACGTCAGGGCGAACTTGACGCTCGTGCCGCTGCTATTAAGATGCGTGTGTGCGTGCCTGGTATCATCCAAGACTTTGATGCTGCTAGTCAAACGGTAACTGTGCAACCAGCGCTGCGAGAAAAAATGCTTGCAGACGGTGATGAATCATGGATAGATATCCCCTTGCTGGTCGACGTGCCTATTGTCGTGCCACGCGCCGGAGGTTATGCGCTGACGCTGCCGATACAGGCAGGTGATGAGTGTTTGGTTGTCTTTGGTGATATGTGCATGGATGGCTGGTGGCAGAGCGGCGGCGTGCAGAACCAAGTAGAGTGTCGCAGGCATGACCTGTCTGATGGCTTTGCTATTATCGGCGTGTGGTCGCAGCCTAGAGTAATCCCCGGCTACAGCACAGGCTCTGCTCAGCTACGCAATGATGCGGGCAGTGCTTACGTAGAGCTTGCCGGAGACACGATTAACATCGTAGGCGGTACGGTAAACATTAAAGCAGGGCGGGTGAACATCAATGAGTAGTGCAACGCGTTTAGACGATTTGGATACCGGTCATGATGCCTGTGCTCCGACAGCACTCGTATCGGCCAGTCCTAACGTATATATCAACGGCCGCGCTGCAGGACGCGTGGGCGATAGCTATGCACCTCATGGCTGCATTAACCACCCGACGCATAGCGGCGTCATCGCCAGCGGCAGCAGCTCCGTATACATCAACGGCAAGGCTGCAGGGCGCATTGGTGATCCCGTGAGCTGTGGCGGCACTGTGGCCGAAGGCAGCAGTAATGTGTTTATTGGAGGCTGATATGCAGGTTAGACGTTTAGACGATAATTGGGATTACTGCTTTGGTCGTGGCTCTCAAAATTACATCAGCGGCGTTGAAGCTGTCGGGCAGGCGATAAAGCAACGCCTGCTCTTGCTTTATGCTGAATGGTGGGAAGATTTAAAAGATGGGCTGCCGTTGTGGGAGCAGATTTTAGGCACATCTGGCAATGATGAAAACAGGCAGGCCGTTGACATTATTATCCGTGACCGTATAAGTGGCACGGAAGGCGTGCAGTCTGTCACGTCTTTTGAATCAAGCTACGAACGCAGACATTATAAATTTACGGCAACTGTAGAGACTATCTATGGCTCGTTGACTATTAGTAGTGAGGAGGTGCAGATGTGACGTATTTTAAACCTTATGTTTATAGTACGGGACTGCATATCCCTACCTACAACGATATTTTAGAGGATATGATTGCTGCAATGAAGCAAATCTATGGCGATGATATCTATCTGGACAACAGCTCGCCTGATTATCAGCTGTTGTCCATTTTTGCTCTCAAGCAAAGCGATACGCTGCAGGCTATGGCGTATGCCTACAACGCACGCTCTCCTGAGACTGCTATCGGCACGTCACTTGACAGCGTGGTAAAGCTGAACGGTATTAAGCGTAAGGCTGCCAGTCAGAGCACGTGTCAGGTAAAAATCACCGGCACGCCATTTACACAAATCGTTAACGGTGCTGTGCGTGACCGCGCTGGCCTGACGTGGGATTTGCCATCTAGCGTGGTTATTGACTCTAGCGGAACGACTTACACTGTTGCGACCTGCCGCACGACCGGAGCTGTGAGCGCTCTGGCTGGCGATATTAGCCAGATTGAAACGCCGACTTACGGCTGGGTGTCTGTAACGAATGAAGTTGCTGCTGTGCTGGGTAATGCGCAGGAGACCGATGCGCAGCTGCGTGAACGCCAGACTATCAGCACGGCGAATCCGTCGCAGACTATGCTGGACGGAACGAAGGGCGCGATTGCTGCTCTAAAAAATGTTTCCCGCTACGCTGTGTACGAGAACGATACCAACGTTAGCTCTGTAACGGATGATAATCCGTATGGACTGCCAGCTCACTCCGTGACCTGTGTGGTCGAGGGAGGGACGGATGAGGATGTGGCGGAAGCAATTTTTTTACACAAGGGCATAGGGTGTTATACCAATGGTGATGTAGTTGTAGAATATACGGATCAGAACGATTATATAAATCGTGTGCGATTTTTCCGCCCTGTCTACAAAGATATTTTTGTTAAGGTCGTAATCAAAAAATATACAGGCTATATATCCACTATGACTGTCAAAGTCCGTGAAGCTGTTTATAATTATCTGGCCGCGCTGACGATTGGCAGTGACGTATCTGCTTCAGTGCTGAGCAACATTATTACTGATTGTAATCCCTCGCTTACCAAGCCGATTTTTGGCATTAAGGAGCTGAAGCTAGGCTTGAGAAAGTCGTCCATGGCAGCGCAGGACATTGACATCGGCTTTAAAGAAATTCCGAATCCTGCGTATGCGAACATTGAGGTGACGCTGGAATGATGCAGAATCTTGATTATTATAAGCGCCTGGTTACGAGCGAATATCGCCACAGCCCACGCTTTACGGGGATGGTACAGAAGCTGCTTAGCTATGGTCTGGACATTGACAATAGCATAAATAATATGATTGTGGCGTTTGAGGTCGACAATGCTAGCACGGCTCAGCTTGACATTTTAGGCAGTATCGTTGGCGTAAGCCGCCAGCTAAAATTTGAGCCGTCTGCTGCTGCAATTGGTGATGTTATTTGTCCATCACCAGCAGAAATGGCAAGCGGTGAGGCTTATCCGATAATTTATACGCCTACGCCTGACAAATTGGCGAGCACGCCCATGCTTACAGGTTATCCGCCGGCCGAAATGGGCGAGGGTAATCTGCTGGATGACGAAGTTTTCAGATTGATGATTAAGGCCCGCATTATCCAGAATGCCTGGAAGGGCACAATTGGTGAGCTGTACGATTTGTGGGACGCTGTCATGGGCGCTAATAAAAAACTGTCCATTGAGGACTTGCAGGATATGAGCTACAACATTGTGCTGCAGGGCGACTACACTCGACTGGAGGAAGAACTCATCATCCATGCTTACGTTATCCCAAAGCCGGAAGGCGTGCGTATCAATGTGCTGACGTTTGTATCGGCAGACGGCTTGCCTTTGTTCAGTTATGATTATAATACTATGCGTTACAGTGGCTATGAGAGCCATTGGGCGGAAGCAGAAAAGGGGAATTGATAAATGGCAAACAGCAATTTTAAAGTATTCGCCGAATCCGCGGCGGCGCTGAATGTTGTGAGCGACGCAGAATATGCTACAGACCCCCAGCGCATTAATGGTGTTGTGCCGGGATTGGCCTCAGCGGCGTTGCACAACAAGTTATATAAGCAGGCTACCATCATGGCGGCAGCTTTAGCGCAGGTCCTTGTCGAGCAGGGGCAGGACGCTATGGACAGCGATTATGCTGCGCTTGTAGCATCACTGAAAAAATCGTTGGTGTTGTCGCTGAATGGGGAGAAGCCCGATAAAAATGGCAACATCCAGAAAAATTTTGTCTATAGCGTTGAGGGGAAAAAACCGGACAGCGGCGGCAACGTGTCTTTGAATATCGATTATCTCAACGCGATGAGCTTTGTCGGCTCTGTGGTAATCACTCGCGATAACATCAATCCCGGCACAAAGATTGGCGGTACGTGGCAGCTGCTGCAAAGCGGCCGCTATGTCCGTACTGCCGGTGCAGGTTATCCAGGCGGAACGATGGGCGGCAGTGATGGCTTTACACTGGGTGTAAATAATCTGCCTGCACATAGCCATGAAGCTACAATTTATGGTGCTGGTAATCATAAGCATGACATTTATGTCAGCAATTGGCAAACACACGGCGGCAGGGGTGGTGCAGGATATCAAGCTCATGAGCGCCGCTGGGGCGCAACTGAAGAGGCTGGAAATCACTCGCATCAAATATCCATCCAATCTACTGGCAATGGAGAAAAAGTAACTTTTGAGCCATCTTATCTGTGTTTATATTTTTGGGTGCGTACTGCGTGAGGTGAAGTAAATGAGTAATGCAAGAATACAGTTTAGCCTTGCAAGCGAGGATGTGTGGAATGCTTACAATCCTCGATTAAAGGAAGGCGAAATCGTCACTGTTTTAAAGGATAATAAAAAAGTTAAATTGGTGCAGGGCAAAGTCGGCGGTTCAACGTACAGTGAGAGCACTGTAATTTGGGACGAGAATCTGGCAGAAACAACTATGAGCCGTGCGGAGGCTGCTGCTGTCACTGCGACGGAACAGGCAACTGCTGCAAATGATAGTGCGTCTGCCGCTGCTGTCTCTCAGTCTGCTGCAGCAACGTCTGCAACGAATGCTAAAGCAAGTGAGAACGCTGCGGCTAACAGCGAAACCAATGCCAAAGCATCAGCGACTGCTGCTAAAAACAGTGCCACGTCTGCTGCGTCCTCTGCATCAACTGCAAGCACGCAGGCGGGCAAGGCTGCTGATAGTGCGATTGCCGCTGCCGGAAGTGCTACGCAGGCTGGTACGTTTGCAACAACGGCGACGGATAAAGCTATTGCTGCCGACAAGAGTGCTACTGCTGCCGCTGCATCAGCTGTAACCGCTAGCGACAAAGCGAGTGAAGCAGCAACGTCTGCAACGAATGCTGCTGGTGCTGCTGAGAAAGCGCAGGCGGCTAAAGATGACGCTCTTAACAGCCAGAAGCTTATTGAAAAATATAAGGCGCTGTGGTTTGATTCTATCGCCGCTATGAAAGCCGAAAAAAGCCTTAAGCCTGGTGCTGTTGCTTGCACACTTGGCTACTACTCTCCCAACGACGGCGGTGGAGGAACGTATATCATCCGTGCTAAAGATGACGGTGACGTTGATGATGGGGGTTCGGTACATGAGCTGGCTAATGGGTGTGTTGCGGAGCTGGTAGTGGAGAATGGTAAGGTAAATGTTAAGCAGTTCGGCGCGCAGGGTGATGGGGTGACGGATGATAGCGATGCCTTTATAAGATGTTGCAATAAAGTAACTGGTTTAT
>ERZ772820.801-NODE-801-length-27796-cov-22.869976_pt1 | contig 27796 bp, 21 predicted proteins | sample MGYA00511377_ERZ772820 | MGnify/ENA primary metagenome ERZ772820 (study PRJEB29015, sample SAMEA2737684) | human gut metagenome | biome: human gut; feature: human-associated habitat; material: faeces | place: China | collected 2012 ... | reverse complement strand
TGCACCCAAATCATCCAGAATGAGGAGGTCAGGGCGCATAAGCGATTTCATGTAGCGGTCGCGGTCCGAGCCGAAGCTGCCCTGCATACGGTTGACCACGTCGGACATTCCCACAAAGAGGACGGACTCCAAACGGTCAATCAGAGCGTTGGCAATACCCCGGATGATCTTCGCGCCATCATTGCCGGAACGAAAGCGCATACCCTGAAAAAGAAGCGGGTCATAGATGCTCCCGCAAAACCCAGTGGCAGTTTGCTGATTGACATTCAGGCAAAGCTGCAAGAAGGAAAGGGTGCCGGTTACGCACGGTGGGCAAAGAACTTTAATCTGAAACAGCTTTCCCAAACGCTGATCTATCTGGAGGAAAACAATCTGCTGGACAGAAGCGCTCTGGAAGAAAGCACTGCCGCCGTTACAGCGCAGTACCACACCCTGTCCACCAAGATGAAGTCCGCCGAGCAGCGCATGGCGGAAATCAAAGTGTTGCAGCAGCACATCATCAACTACGCCAAGACCCGCGACACCTATGTTGCCTACCGCAAGGCTGGCTACTCCAAGAAGTTCCTTGCGGAGCATGAGCCTGAGATCATACTTCATAAGGCGGCAAAGCAGTTCTTTGATGAACAGGGCTTGAAAAAGCTGCCCACCGTCAAGAGCCTGCAAACAGAATACGCCCAGCTCCTATCTGAGAAGAAAGCCATGTACGCAGATTACCAGAAAGCCAGGGAGGATATGCGATCTCTGCAAACTGCCAAAGCAAATGTAGATCGGATTCTTGGAGACAATTCTCTCACCGTGGCGAGAGAATCTGAAAAGGACGGGCGTTGATGCCCATTTAGCGATTTGCAAAATCGCGTAGCTGCTGGATTTTTCCAGCGCTTCCAGGACACAGAATTGTGTTCTGCGGGGATTGGGGCAGAGCCTCAACAAGCAGAAACCCCTCACTTCCACTTCCGTGGAAACGAGGGGTTTCGCCTATGGCGCGCCATAGGCATTGCTTGCTACGCTTGTACCCAATTTGGTATAATACTGGCAAGCAATGCACCTGTAATACAAATGCGAAAAACCATCCATTCCGCTTCCACGGAACGAATGGTTTTTCTGCTTGTTGAGGCGCAGCCCTAAGCCCCGATGAACGCAGTCCTTCGGGCTGCGGCTGCGCGATTCTTCGAATCGCTTTTCGACCATCTATTCCAGTCAACAAGAAATGCTTAAGAATTGTCAGCATCGACTTTCCTGCTTTCCTGTGATAGATTGGCATTCACGGCTTTGCTATAATTGCGCCGGTTTGATATAAGAGCAAAAAATTGAAGCCCTTCCCTTTCCATAAGGAGTGTCAATGTGAAAACACAGAGAATACGGCACCCGCTGCTTATCCATAGGGACAATACCGCTTTTCGGTGCAGGCGTATTCTTGAAGGAAGGCGATTTTTCCATCTACAGACCAACGGATCAGAGACAGTCCGTCGAAGCCGGTTGGAGCTTCCCCGGAAATCTGGCATTGAAAGTACCAGCGAACTACGGTGGTATTTTCGGAATTCAGAAATTCCTGAATGTCCCAGCGCAAAACCTGACCGCTCCTGTGCCAGTCCCGGAACCAGCGGGCAATCATCTCCCGCCCGTAATACTCCGGTCCCCAGCTCTCAATGTATGCGGCGTCCTCTGTGAAGAGATCGGAAAGCTCTGCTTCCCGGCTGTCCAGCCAAAGGGAAAACCATTTCCGAATGGTGTCTTCTCTCTGCTTCATTCCGCCAGTCCTTTCAGAAAATCGCCAATTTCTCCGGCGAGAATTTCGTGCCCTAAGTCATTGGGGTGCAGGCCGTCGGTGGTCAGCTTTGCGGCAATTTCCGGATCGTTTGCCCGGATAACGCTGGTTTCAAACAAATCCAGCAGAGGAAGGCCATAAAATGCCGCCGTATCCCGTATGACCCGAACATAATCTCTCAGCAGCCAACCGCGTTCCCCTTTGGGGATATTCTCTCCCATCCGGTGCAGGGGCGTCAGGACGACAATGATTGCGCCCGGAAACTGATTCGGCAGCCGGGAGAAAAGGAAATGACAGGCGCCGATAAAGGTGTCCGGCGTCCGGTCGGTTTCAGTGCCCATGGGAGCATCGCCATGCCCGTGATCGTTGGTTCCGCCGAACACCACAATGATGTCGGCATCGGGGTTCATTTCGGAAAACCGTCCGCAAAAATCCTGGTCAAATTTGGGCTCCCCAGAGGGAATCCGCTGCCGGGCAATTCTGGTGCCGCCGATGCCGTAATTCCGGGCTTCCGTCAGACGGTATTTCCGCTTCATCACGTCCACATAGCCCTTTTCCGGGGAAGTCGCGCAGCAGCCTTCCGTGATGCTGTCCCCTAAAAAGTTGATTTTCTTTCCTGTTAGTTCCATATTCATACGCTTTCGTTATGCGCGGGGCGTGTCTATGCCCCGCGCAAAGTGATCAACGGATGTCCCAGACGCTGCGTACCGATACGCTGTCCACGCTGCCGCGGAGAATCTTCACGGCCTTTACACCGCCGTCCATGTCAAAGTAGTTGTCGGAAAGCACCACATCGGCACCTGCCTGAATCTCCACGCTCCGGGCATACCCCTTCGCGGTGACAATGATATCGTCATCCTTGACAAAGGCGTTCAGTTCCGGATCAGCAAAGCGGAAGTGCTTGGGAGCGCAGAAGAGGACGCTCCCCTCGCCTACCCCATTGCCCGCCTCATCCAGCAGTTGGTAGGAATAATAGGTGTCATAAGTGCCGTAATTCGAGAAGTCCTGCTCCGGCAGCCAGACGGCGGACAAAGCGGGGACGGTCACATCGAAGCTGCCTTCCTCGATAACGGAAGCGTCCGGACGGCGCAGACTCCACTTTGCCTTGCCCCGGAATTCCTGCATGGTCTCGTTGCTCACGTTCAGGTGGGCGGACTTTTTCAGGCCAAAAGGCTCGGCATTGACGTTGGTATTCTGGGAGAGAATGCCCTCCTCATGGCAGGAAATCAGCACAGGGGCAAAGAACCGCTTTTCATAGTAGTGCAGAGCCTTCCAACGGCCAAAGTAGTCGATGCTGGCCCAGCTGGCTACCGGCCAGCAGTCGTTGAGCTGCCAGACCACCGCACCCATGCAGCAGCCCCGGTGCCGCCGCCAGTGCTCGACACCGTACTGCATGGCCTGTGCCTGCAGCAGCTGGGAGGCGTATACCAGCAGCTCCAGACTGCGGGGATACAGGTACATCTGGGATAGATAGAACAGGATGCGCCCGTTGGCAGAGGCGTTGCGCTGGTGCTTCTCCATCACATAGGAGAATACGTTCCGATCCTCGGGCTCGGTAAAGCTTTCGATGGTTTCCATGCAGGGGAAGGACTGGAAGCCAAATTCAGAGACATACCGGAACTGATGGTTGCGGTAGTCGGTGAAGGGGAGAAGACCGTGCCAGACCATCCAGTAGTGGACGTCGCCTCGGGTGGGATCCTGGGGATCGTCAAAGCTGCCGCCGCTGGAGGGGCTGGCGGGCCAATAGAATGCCTGGGGATCCTCTGCTTTCAGAACCTTGGGGATGATGTACTCGTACATCTTGATATAGTCGGCCTTCTGACGCATGGAGGTGACCCACTCGCCCTGGGCCACAAACTGCTCCATTTCATTATTGCCGCACCACAGGGCGAGGGATGCGTGGTGGCGCAGACGGCGGACGTTGTCTACAAACTCGGCGGTGATGTTCTCCTCGAACGCGTCCGTCAGATTGTACACGGCGCAGGCGAACATGAAGTCCTGCCATACCAGCAATCCAAGCTCGTCACAGATGTCATAGAAGAAGTCGTCGGGATAGTAGCCGCCACCCCAGACCCGGATGCAGTTCATGTTGGCAGCCTTTGCGTCCTCCAGCAGACGGCGGGTGCGCTCCGGGTTGACTCTGGGAAGGAGATTGTCCTCGGGGATGTAATCGGCGCCCATGGCAAAGATGTCCACACCGTTGACGCAGTGGCTGAAGCTTTCGCCCCACTGATCCTTACGGCGGCTGACGGTCATGGTGCGAAGGCCGATGCGCCGGCTCCAAACGTCCAGCTCCTTGCCCTTGGCACACAGGGAAACGCTGAGCTGATACAGCGGCTGACCGCCGAAGCCGGCAGGCCACCAGAGCTGGGGATTTTGGACGATCAGCTCGCAGTCGGTGCCGCTGGCAGTGAGGACGGAGCCGTCGGGAGCGGTGACGGAAACGTTGACCCAGACCTCGTCATCGGTATAACGGTTCAGATTGGTATGTATGCGCAGACGAACCGTGCCGTCTTTATGGAACTGATCTACCCGAACGTCCTGAATACGGGCTTTTTCGATGCTGATGATGGAAATGTTCTGCCAGATGCCGGCGTCAGGCAGACGGGGACCCCAGTCCCAGCCGAACATGCAGTGGGCTTTGCGGATGTTAGGGAAGCCCACCATGGCATCAGAGCTGCCGTCTGCCACGGACTTTGCGTATGCTTCCTTAATATACTTAGTAGGAGAGCGGAAGGAGACGGTGATGGTGTTCTCTCCGGGATGGAGAACGGACTTAACGTCGAACTCCCAGATTCTGTGCATATTGCAGGCCTCACCGACGATCTGACCGTTGATATGGACGGCGGCGATGGTGTCCAGTCCCTCTGCCCGGAGCAAAACCTTGTCCCCGGCGAGAAGGGCATCGTCCACCTGGAAGCTGCGGAAATAGACAAAATCGTTGTCCATCAGCTTTAGGGCTTCCATTTCGTTGTCCCGGTAGAATGGATCGGGAATCCGATCCGCGGCGAGCAGGTCATGGTAAACCGAGCCGGGGACGGTGGCGGGGACAGCAGCAAAGGGGGTGCCCGGAATTTCCAGCGTCCATGCGCCGTTAAGGGTGCGTGTTTTCATTGGCAATACCTCCGAATGCGTTTTCGAAATCGACTTGTTTACAAAATACACTATAGGGCAATCATTCGTCAAAGTCAATAGCTTAATGGTGAAAATTTTGCTCAGATTAAGCATATTCCATAGTTTATCAGCGGATTGCACAAAAATTCTTGAATTTCAGAAACCCTCTTGACAAGAAAATAAAATGGTGTTAATATAGCTGTACGAAAACGTTTCAGATATGCGGCCGATTGTTCAAAATGCACATGTCCTTGCATTCGCAGACAAATTCAGACCCCGGAGGCCATTATGGTGACGATAAAGATGATTGCAAAGGAGTGCGGTTTCTCCATTGCCACTGTCAGTAAGGCGCTGAACGGCGCGCCGGATATCAGCGCAGAGACAAAAGAGACTATCCGCAAAGTGGCTTCCCAAATGGGTTATACACCAAATTCTGCCGCACGGATGCTGAAAACCAGCCGCTCGTATAATTTTGGCGTTCTTTTTGAGGATCAGGCCAACAAGGGGTTGACGCACAGCTTCTTCTCCCACATTCTCAACAGCTTCAAGCATCGCGCTGAGGAACTGGGCTACGACATTTCCTTCATCAGTGACCACATGGGCGGTCAGGAAATCAGCTATGTGGATCACGCCCGTTACCGTAACTGTGACGGAGTGGTCATCGCCTCCGTGGATTATACGGAGCACGCCGTGGTGGATCTGGCGAACAGCGGCATCCCCGTTGTGACGATTGACTGTGTGTTTGAAAATTGCGGCAGTGTCCTGTCCGATAACGTGGGCGGGATGACGGAACTGGTGAAATATGCGTATAGTATGGGACACCGGAAGATTGCGTTCGCCTATGGAGAAGATACGCCGGTGACGCGCCGCAGAATCTCCGGCTTCTGCAGAGCCTGCAAGGAACTGGGGCTTTCCTTGCCGGACGAATATTTGGTTCAGAGCATGTATCTGGATCCGGAATCCTCGGCGGCGGCAACCCGGAAGCTGATGGAGCTTCCCGATCCGCCAACGTGCATCCTCTATCCCGACGACATCGCCCACCTTGGGGGCAAAAACGAGCTTGAGAAAATGGGCCTGTCCGTCCCGGACGATGTCAGCATCGTCGGGTATGACGGCATTGATTTCTGTCAGATGCTCCGCCCGAAGCTGACCACCATGCGGCAGGATGCCGAGCGGATGGGAGAGCTGGCAGCCGAGGAGCTGGCCAGAGCAGTGGAAGAGGGAAGATCCTACATCCCGGGACGCCACGTGGTTGGCGGGACCCTGCTCCCGGGCGAAACGGTGAAAAAGCTGACACCGTGATTTCATCCGGCAAAAAGGGATATCCCTTTTTGTGTCTTTCCTTTCAGGAAAGACATGATAAACCATTGTAGTTAATGGCCTTCCCCAAGAAGGTCAATAACAAAAATTAAAGGAGGAAAAACAATGAAAAAACTGATTGCCATGCTTCTGGTTCTGACGATGGTTCTGTCCTTCGCCGCCTGTGCCAAGCAGGACACTGCCACTCCCACTGTCGCTGACGTCGCCATCACCACTGCGGCTGCTGACCCCACCCCCGCGGCTGAAACCGAAGCAGCCGGTAATACCACCGACCTGCCTCGTGACGAGACCCTGTACTTTGCTGGTCAGCAGTGGGGTACCGTCAACTCCTGGAACGTCATCGGAACCAACCAGAATAACGCCATGGCCCTCGCCGCTGGTGCCGGCTACCGTACTACCATGTTCGAGACCCTGTACATGTGGAACGTAATGACCGGCGAGCTGATCGGTCTGTTGGCCGACGGCGACTACACCTGGAACGACAACATGACTGAGCTTTCTGTCAATCTGAAGGAAGCCGCCCACTGGTCTGACGGCACGCCTGTCACCGCCGCCGACGTTGTCCGCACCTGGGAAATCGGCGTTGAGATCGGCAACGGCACCGGTTCTTCCTACGGCGCTTTCATCGACAGCATCGAGGCTACCGGTGACAAGAGCCTGGTCATCCACTGCAAGCTTGATGCCAGCGGCGCGCCTGTCAACCCCCTGAAGGTTCTGGACTTCCTGGAACTGGCTCCCATTGCGCAGGCTGCCTGGATCGACAAGGTCGTTGAGCGCTGCAACGGCGACGCCACCGCTATCCTGAACGACCCCGGTGATGATGTCGTTTGGTCCGGCCCCTACACCAAGTACTACTCCGACGATCAGAAGGTCGTTCTGATCCGTGACGACAACTACTGGGGTCAGGACGCCTCCATGTGGGGTAAGCTCCCTGTTCCCAAGTACCTGGCTCACGTTATCTACGCTGATAACGCCGCTGGTGAAGTCGCTCTGAAGGCTGGCGAGGTTGACGTTTGCCAGCAGTTCATCGGCAACATTCAGAATCTGTGGCTGGAAGATGGCCTGCCCATCTCCACCTTCTATGACGAAGCTCCCTATGGTGTCTGCCTGACCATGCCTACCGCATGGTACAACATGAACCTCCCCGTTATCGCTGAGAATACCGCCCTTCGTAAGGCCATTGCCATGGCTGTTGACTACGATACCATCATCGCCAACGCCATGACCAATCAGTCCCCCAGCTTCTCCGATGTTCCCCGCTCCCTGATGAACCCCACCGACGGTGAGCAGGCTCTGTACGATCACGACGCCGTTGCCGATCTGCAGTGGGCAGGCAATGACATCGAAGGCGCCAAGGCTCTGCTGGACGAAGCCGGTATCGTGGACAGCGACGGCGACGGATGGCGTGAGTGGAAGGGTGAGAAGATCTCCCTGAACGCTGTTTGCCCCAACGGCTGGACTGACTGGCAGGCCTCCATGGAAGTGGTTGCCGCTGCCGGTAAGAACATTGGCGTTGAGATCACCACTCTGTATCCCGAGTACTCCATCTATCAGACCGTGTTTGTCGATCCCGACCAGACTGAGTACGCCATCTTCATGTGGTCTCCCGATGCTTCCACTCCCTCCAATCCCTGGGGCCGTGTGAACCAGTTTATGGGCAAGGACTATGTGGGTGTTGCCAACAACTGGTCCGGCAACTGGGGCCAGTACGTCAATGACGAGGCTGAGGCTCTCATCAAGAAGATCCCCACCACCACTGACACTGCTGAGCTGAAGGATCTGTACACCAAGCTGACCGAGATCTACCTGACCGAGGTTCCCAGCTTCTCCCTGATGTATCGTCCTTCCGTGTTCCACTGCGTCAACGAGTCTGTCTGGACCAACTTCCCCGCCGGCGATGACGGCCGGAACATTCCCCCTGCTGACTGCACCGATGGCTACGGTATTGCCGCGCTGTACGAGCTCGAGCTGGTCGGCTAATAGTTAATTCGAAGCGGCCATGCTCCTTCATGGAGCATGGCCCTTCCCGTTTTTATGCTAAAGGGGGAAAAGTAGCATGAAAGGCTACCGTAAATATTTTGGAAAAAAAATAATCTGGTTTCTTATTACTTTTGTCGTTGCAGTATTCCTCAATTTCTTTCTGCCCCGGCTGATGCCTGCCAACCCTGTCGCGGCCATCACCGGTAAAATGGCGAACGGTATGTCCGACGCCTCTGCCGTGCAGGAAATTTACGAGCGTTATGCAGAACAGTTCGGTACGAATAAGCCTATGGCGGAGCAGTTTCTGATCTTCTGCAAGAACGCCATCCACGGCGACTTTGGGCTTTCCTTCAGCCAGTATCCCAGATCCGTCAGCAACATTATTTCCAGCGCCATCATGTGGACGATCTGCCTGCAGTTGCCCGCGATCCTGGTTGGCTGGCTGCTTGGCAACCTGCTCGGCGCCCTGGCGGCGTACATCCGCAAGGGATTTGACAAGGTTCTGCTCCCGACCTTCCTGTTTTTGGGCAACGTCCCGGCTTTCGGTATGGCAGTGATTCTTCTTGTCCTCTTCGCCGTGAAACTGAAATGGGCTCCCATTTCCGGCGGCTATGGTTTTGATATGATTCCCAATTTCAGCTGGAGGTTTATTTCCTCTGTGATTTCTCACTACCAGCTGCCCTTCTGGAGCATTGTCCTGGTTTCCATCGGCGGTCAGGCCGTGGGTATGCGCTCCATGTCTATCTATGAACTTAATGCCGACTATGTCAAGTATGCCCGGTTCCTTGGCATCAAGGATCGCAAGATCGTCGGTTATGTTTTCCGCAACGCCATGCTGCCCCAGGTCACCGGCCTGGCGCTGTCCATCGGCACCATGATCGGCGGCGCTCTGGTCGCTGAGATCATCTTCTCCTATCCCGGTCTCGGCAGCACCATGTACAGCGCCGTGACCGCGGCGGATTATCCCTTGATTTCTGCTACTACTCTGATTATCACCATCATGGTTCTGATAGTGACGTTCCTGCTGGACATCATCTACGGCTTTATCGATCCCAGAGTCAAAGCCGCCCAGTTTGACAGCTAAGGGAGGAATTAAAAATGAAGAATACACTGCGCCAGGTTTTTCATTCCCCCAAATTTGTGGTTGGTTTTGGCATTTTTGTGTTTATCCTTCTGATCATGCTGATCTATCCCATGTTCAACCCCGGAAACCCTCTGGAAATGATTGGCGTTGGCACCTTCGCATCTCCCGGTACTTATGTTTCCCTGTATGACGCCGTGGGCACCGACACCGAGACGCTGCGCCTTTCCGACGCGGACGATAACCGAATCGCGAAGGCTCTGTCCGCTGAGGACAGGGTTGCCATGGTGGAGTGGTTCACCGCTATGGGCATCGACGTGTCCGGACTGGACATTAACGACACCGACGCGTTGGTGGATTTGTGGAACGACAATTACGAGGTTACCGCCAAGCCTGCCGGCATGACCATGGCAAAGCGGAACTATTACAAGCGCCTGAATAACGCTCTGCTGGAGCTGCGCTCCGCTGACGTGCGGATTATCGCCGATGAGAATGATGAGGGCGATCTGGAAAAGGTGAATTCCATCAGCAAAACCGACTATGTCAACATCCGTGCCGTTGCCAACGTCAAGACTCTGCCGCTGGGCACCGACAACTTCGGCCGCGACGTCCTTAAAGAGCTGGTGTCCGCCTGCGGCACCTCCATCAGAATCGGCCTGATCGCCGGTGCCGTTGCCACAATCATTGGCCTGACCCTGGGCCTGCTGGCCGGTTACTTAGGCGGCTTTGCGGACGATCTGATTATGTTCATCACCAACATTTTCACCGTTATCCCCAGCTTCATCCTGCTGATTTTGATTTCCTATTCCATCGGTCAGGAACAGCGCGGCGCGGCGGTGGTTGCGTTGGTTATCGGCTTGACAAGCTGGACCTGGACCGCTCGTTCCGTCCGTTCTCAGGTCATCAGCCTGCGCAACCGTGACCACGTCAACCTGAGCAAGCTCTCCGGACACAGTCTGGTTCGCATCGTGCTGACGGATATCCTGCCCTACATTGCTTCCTATGTCGTCATGGCTTTCATTCTTCAGGTTTCCTCCGGCATCCTCAGCGAAGCACAGCTGTCACTGCTGGGTCTTGGCCCCAAGACCACCGAGGTTCCTACGCTGGGTCTGATGATGAACTGGGCCATGCTGTATTCCGCGCATACCAACGGTTCCTGGTGGGCTTACTTCCCTGTGATTCTGACCATCACCCTCATCTCTTTCTCTTTGAATCTGATGAACACGGGTCTCGACCAGGTATTCAATCCCACCCTGAGAGACTAAGGAGGACGACGCAATGGGTAAAGTAATGCTGGAGGTCAGAAACCTCAAAACCAAATATGTGACCCGCTTCCACGAGGATGTTTACGCCGTGGACGGCGTCTCCTTCAAAATCGAGGAAGGCAAGTCCCTGGGCATCGCGGGCGAGTCCGGCTGCGGAAAATCCACGCTGGCGCTTTCTATGATGGGCTACTATTTCCCGCCTCTGCACTATATGAGCGGCGATATCGTCATCGACGGCAGAAATATCTCCGGCATGAAGCCGGATGATGTCCGTAAGAGCATCCTCGGCACGGAAATTGCCTACATTCCCCAAGCTGCCATGAACGCCCTGAACCCAACCCAGAGAATCATCCGCTTTATCGAGGACGTGGTGCGGGCACATGACCCCAAGAAAGACAAGAAGCTGATCCGGGAGTTGGCGGAAGCACGGTTTGCGGAACTGGGTCTGCCGCCCGAGGTGCTGGATAAACACGCGGTGGAGCTGTCCGGCGGTATGAAGCAGCGTACCGTCATCGCTGTGTCTACCATTCTGAACCCCAAGGTTCTGATTGCCGACGAACCTTCCTCCGCGCTGGACGTGACCTCTCAGAAGATGGTTATCAAGATGATGCGGGAGCTGATGGAAAAGGGCTATATCAAGTCCATGCTGTTCATCACCCACGAGCTGCCTCTGCTCTACAATGTGACCGATGACATCATGGTCATGTACGCCGGACAGATTGTGGAAAAGGGCACTGCGGAAGAAATGGTGTTCGATCCCGTGCATCCGTACTCCCACGGCTTGATGAGCTCCATTCTGGTTCCCGAGGAGGGCACGCGCGGACACAAGCTGACTGCGATTCCCGGTACGCCGCCCAACCTGAAAAAACCGCCTCAGGGCTGTCGTTTTGCCGAGCGGTGCAAGTACGCCCGGCCTGAGTGCCGCTACAGCGCCATCCCCGAAAAGGATCTCGGCGACGGACGTATGTACCGCTGCCTGCTGGGTCAGGACGAATTGAAGGAGGTGTACAGCCATGAGTGATTGCGTTCCGAAAACGAAGGATTTCACCAACGCACCGCTTTGCCTGTCCGGCCACGGGGTAACCAAGGTATTCGGACTTGGCGAAAAGAAAACCGTGGCTGTTGACCATGTGGACTTTGACTTTCACGAGGGCGAGTTCGTCTCCATCGTCGGTGAGTCCGGCTCCGGTAAGACCACCCTGTCCAAAATGCTGCTGGGTCTGCTGAATCAGACGGAAGGGGAGATCCTGTTCCAGGGCAAGCCCCGGGACGTTTCCTCCCACAGAAAGAAAAAGGAATACTGGAGAGGCATTCAGGCCATTTTCCAGGATCCCTTCTCTTCCTTCAATACCTTCAATAAAATTGACACCGTGCTTCTCGACTGCATTAACATGCGCGGCGGCAAGCATCTCCCCAAGGAGAAGAAGATCGAAATGATGACCGAAGCCTGCTCCTTTGTAAACCTGAAGTTCGCGGAGCTGACCAATAAGTATCCCTTCGAGCTCTCCGGCGGCCAGATGCAGCGTCTGATGATCGCCCGTATTTTCCTGCTCAAGCCCAAGATTTTGCTGGCGGACGAGCCGACCTCCATGGTTGACGCCTGCTCCCGCGCCACCATTCTGGATATGCTGCTACAGCTGCGCGATGAGATCGGCATGACCGTTATCTTCATCACCCACGATATTGGCCTGGCGTATTACATTTCCGATACCGTTTATATCATGGAGCATGGCAGGTTTGTGGAATTCGGCAAGGCGGACGAGGTCATCCTCAATCCCAAGGCCGCGTATACCAAGCGCCTGATCAGCGACGTTCCCAAGATTCATGAGGAATGGGATCTGAGCACGGTAGAACTGAAATAGTATCAGCCATTACCGCAGCATTGCGGAAATCTTAGCCCTCAATGCTGCGGTAAGCTCGTATAAGGAGTATGTATTATGGAAATTAAAGCACTGGTTTCCCAAATGACTCTGGAAGAGAAGGCCGGCCTGTGCTCCGGTCTGGATTTTTGGCATACCAAATCCGTCGAGCGTCTGGGAGTTCCCTCCGTGATGGTCAGCGACGGCCCGCATGGTTTGCGCAAGCAGGATGACAAAGGGGATCACCTGGGCATGAATGACAGCATCAAGGCTGTGTGTATGCCGGCAGCCTCCGCCACAGCAGCGTCCTTCGACCGGGATCTGATCCGGAAAATGGGCGAAGCCATCGGCGACAGCTGCCAGCACGAAAAGCTCAGCGTGGTTCTGGGCCCGGCTGTCAATATCAAGCGTTCCCCTCTGTGCGGAAGAAATTTTGAGTATTTTTCTGAGGATCCCTATCTGGCGGGTGAAATGTCTGCCGCCTATATTAACGGTGTGCAGAGCCGCAATGTGGGCACCTCCATCAAGCACTTTGCCGCCAACAATCAGGAGCACCGCCGCATGAGCTCCAGCTCCAACGCCGATGAGCGGACGCTGCGGGAAATCTATTTCCCCGCCTTTGAAACATCCGTGAAAAAGGCGCAGCCGTGGACGGTGATGTGCTCCTACAACCGGATCAACGGCGTCTATGCCTCGGAGAATCCCTGGCTGCTGACCGATGTGCTTCGGAAGGAATGGGGCTTTGAGGGCTATGTGATGTCCGACTGGGGCGCGGTTTCCAACCGTGTTGCCGGCGTTGCCGCCGGGCTGGATCTGGAAATGCCTTCTTCCGGCGGTATCAATGATGCCCGGATCGTGGAAGCGGTTCGCAGCGGCAAGTTGGACGAAAAGCTGGTGGATCAGGCGGTGGAGCGGATTCTCACCATCAACTTCCGCTACCTGGAAAACGCGAAACCCGAAACTCCCTGGGATATGGAAGCCCAGCACCTTCTGAGTGCAGACATTGCTGCAGACTGTATGGTTCTGCTGAAGAATGAGGGAATTCTGCCCCTGAGTCAGGACGAGGAGGCGGCCTTTATTGGCGAGTTTGCGGTAAAGCCCCGGTTCCAAGGCGGCGGCAGCTCCCATATCAACTGCTTCAAGACCACCTCCGCGATGGAAGCGGCGGAGGGGAAAAAGGTGATCTATGCTCGGGGCTACAGCGTTGCGGAGGACGCGGCGACAGATGAAATGATTGCCGAAGCGGTTGCCGCAGCGAAGAAAGCCAAGGTTGCCGTTGTGTTCGCGGGCTTGCCGGATGCTTATGAATCTGAGGGCTATGACCGCAGCCATATGCGTATGCCCGACTGCCAGAACAGACTGATTGAGGCTGTCGCGGAAGTGAACCCCAACACCGTGGTGGTACTCCACAACGGCTCTCCTGTAGAGATGCCCTGGATCGGCAAGGTCAAGGCGGTTCTGGAAGGCTATCTGGGCGGTCAGGCGGTTGGCCTGGCGACGGTTCGCGTGCTCTATGGCGAAGTGAATCCCTCCGGTCATCTGCCGGAGACCTTCCCCGTCAAGCTGTCCGATAACCCCTCCTACCTTTTCTACGGCGGCGAGGGCAACGAGGCGGACTACCGCGAGGGCGTGTTCGTGGGCTACCGCTATTATGATAAGAAGGAAATGGATGTTCTGTTCCCCTTCGGTCACGGCCTGAGCTACACCACCTTTGCCTACTCGAATCTGCGCCTGAACGCGTCGGAGATCACCGACCGGGATACCCTTACCGCCACGGTTACCGTGACGAATACCGGCAGCCGCTTCGGCAAAACCGTTGTCCAGCTCTACGTAGGTGAGAAGCACAGCGAGGTGCTCCGCCCGGTGCGGGAGCTGAAGGGCTTTGATAAGGTTGCTCTCCAGCCCGGGGAAAGCAAGGATGTGACCTTCACACTGGACAAGCGCGCCTTCGCCTACTGGAACGCCCAGATTCACGACTGGCACGTCAAGACAGGCGAGTTTACGATTGAAGTGGGGCAGTCCTCCCGGCACATCGACGTGAGTGCTGCCGTGAATGTCACCTCCACTGTGAGGGTCAAAAAGCACTACACCATGGACACCATTTTCATGGATCTGATGGCAGACCCCAGCGCAGCTGCCGTGATGGCACCCATGCTGGAGGTCATTAAAAAGACGTTTTCCCCGGACAACGCCGAGAACACAGAGGCGGCAAAGGAAGCCATTTCCGACGAGATGAACATGGCGATGATGCAGTATATGCCCCTTCGCGGCGCCCTGAGCTTCGGCGGCGGAATGGTGTCCCAGGAGATGCTGGATCGTCTTCTGGATCAGCTGAACAGTCTTTAATTTCATTTGGGAGGGCCTGTGTAAGGCCCTCCGGCAATCATCATCTTCCATCTGGAGGACTTTCGTCATGCAATATGGTTTTTTTGACGATAAAAGAAAAGAGTATGTAATTGAAACCCCGGCAACTCCCATGCCCTGGATCAACTATCTGGGCAGCCAGGAGTTTTTCTCCCTCATCAGCAATACCGCTGGCGGCTACTGCTTCTACCGTGACGCGAAGCTTCAGCGCATCCTGCGCTACCGCTACAATAATGTCCCGGCAGATGTGGGCGGACGGTTTTTCTACATCAAAGAGGAAGATAAAGCGCCCTGGAGCCCCACCTTCCATCCCGTGGATCGGTCGCTGGACAGTTACCGCTGCCGTCATGGTATGGGCTACACCGTTTTTGAGACGGAGAAGGACGGCCTTTACGCGGAGCTGACTTTTCTCGTACCCATCGGGGAAAATTGCGAGGTGCAGCGCGTCCGCCTGACCAACCGCTCAGCGGAAACCAAGCGCTTCCGCTTCACCGCTGCCGTAGAGTGGTGCCTGTGGAACACGGTGGATGACGCCACCAATTTCCAGCGGAACCTGAACATCGGCGAGCTGGAAGTGGAAGGCAGCGCAATTTATCACAAAACCGAATACCGGGAGCGGCGGAATCACTATGCCTATTACGGCGTGAATGCCCCCATTGCGGGCTACGACACCGACCGGGATCATTTTTTGGGAACCTTTGGGACTTTTGCAAGACCTCAGGCTATTCTGAGTGGAAAGACCGGCGATTTTGTCGCCCACGGCGGCGCGCCTATGGCGGGACTGGCGCTGGATGTAACCCTTGCACCCGGCGAAGAAAGGGGATTTGTGTTTGTCCTCGGCTATGGCAAAAATCCCAGAGACCGGAAATTCCTGACTCCCGGCGTCATCCGCAAGGATACCGCCTACCGGGTGCTGAAAAAGTTCTCCACGGATACATCCGTTGAGAATGCCCTGACGGAACTGGCGGAATATTGGGACAAGCTGCTGGGCGTCTACACCCTGGAAAGCGGCGACGAGAAGCTCAACCGTATGGTGAACATCTGGCACCAGTACCAGTGCATGGTCACCTTTAATATGAGCCGCAGTGCCAGCTACTTTGAGTCCGGTACCGGACGGGGCATGGGGTTCCGGGACAGCTGCCAGGATTTGCTGGGTTTTGTCCACATGGCGCCGGAGCGTGCCCGGGAACGCATCATCGACATTGCCTCCATCCAGTGGGCGGACGGCTCCACCTATCATCAGTACCAGCCTCTGACAAAACGGGGCAACAACGATGTGGGCAGCGGCTTCAATGATGACCCGCTGTGGCTGGTTGCCTGTACTTACGCTTATATCAGCGAGACGGGGGACTTTTCCATTCTGGAGCATCCCACGCCCTTTGACAATGTCCCCGGCAGCGAAGCGCCCTTGATGGAGCATCTGCGCAGGAGCGTCCGCTACACCATGAACCATAAAGGACCCCACGGCCTTCCCCTGATTGGCAGAGCCGACTGGAACGACTGCCTGAACCTGAACTGCTTCTCGGAAGAACCCGGCGAGAGCTTCCAGACCACCGGCCCTTCGGAAGGCCCTGTGGCGGAATCTGTGTTCATCGGCGGCATGTTCGTCCTCTACGGAAAACAGTATGCCTCGCTGTGCCGGTATGCCGGTCTGGACAACGAGGCGGCGGAGGTGGAAGCAGCGGCGGCGGAAATGGAAGCCGCTGTCAAGACCGCCGGTTGGGACGGAGACTGGTTTGTCCGTGCCTATGATGCTTACGGCAATGCCGTGGGAAGCCATACCTGCGACGAGGGCCAGATTTTCATCGAGCCCCAGGGTATGTGCGTCATGGCCGGCATCGGAACTGACGACGGCAAAGCGGTTCGGGCACTGGACTCCGTGCGGCAGCGGCTGCTGGGCAAATACGGCGTGGAGCTGCTGGCACCCTGCTATACCGTTTATCACAAAGAGCTGGGAGAAATTACCAGCTATCCTCCCGGATACAAGGAAAACGGCTCCATTTTCTGCCACAACAACCCTTGGATCAGCATCGCGGAAACCGTTGTGGGCAGAGGAGAGAATGCCTTTGATATCTACCGCAGAACCTGCCCTGTTTATCAGGAGGAACACAGCGACATTCGCCGGGTGGAACCCTATGTCTATGCCCAGACGGTGGCGGCCCGCGCTTCTTACGATGAGGGCGCGGCAAGAAACAGCTGGCTCACTGGCACAGCCGCCTGGACGTTCGTGAATATCAGCCAGTATATTCTGGGTGTGAAACCCACCCCTGCCGGATTGCAAATCGACCCATGCCTGCCCGGGGCGCTGGAGGAGTACTCTGTCCGGCGCCGTTACCGGGGTGCAGCCTACCACATCCACGTGGTTCAGACGGGGACTTACAGCCTGCGCGTGGACGGTGAAACTGTGGCGGGCAATCTGATTCCCATGAAGGACGGGAAGAAAAAGTATCATGTTGAGGTGACAGTATGAGCAAGTTTCCAAAGAATTTTTTGTGGGGTGCTGCCTGCGCATCTTATCAGTGCGAAGGTGCCTGGAATGAGGATGGGAAAGGCCCCAATATCTGGGACGATTTCTGCCATGACCCCGCTGCCAACAACATCAAAAACCGGGACACCGGCGACGTAGCCTGCGACAGCTACCATCGCTACCGGGAGGATGTGGCGCTGATGAAGCAGCATAATATCAAGGCATACCGCTTCTCCATCAGCTGGGCGAGAGTCATACCTGACGGTGACGGCGAGGTCAACGAACAGGGACTCCGGTTTTACGACAATCTGGTAGATGAATTGATTGCGGGCGGGATTGAGCCGCTGATTACCCTCTACCACTGGGATCTGCCCAGCGCCCTGCAGGATAAGGGCGGCTGGCTGAACCGGGAGATTGCGGATGTTTTTGCACGTTACGCCCGTATCATCGCCCAGCGCTTCAAGGGACGCGTCCGAAACTTTATGACCATCAACGAGCCTCAGTGCATTGCTCAGCTTGGCTATGGAACAGGCAATCACGCCCCCGGCTGGAAGCTGCCGGAGGAGAAGGTGGCTCTGGTTTACCACAACCTTTGCCTTGCCCACAGCGCTGCCCAGCGAGCCATCAAGGAGGTATGCGGCAAGGAAACCCTTGTGGGCGTGGTACCATGCGGGAGCCTTGCATATCCCGAGAAGGATACCCCGGAGGGAAGGGAAGCGGCCTACCGCGCCAGCTTTGACCTGAAGGTGGGCTGGAGTTTCAACGTTTTCCTTGACAGCCTGATTCTTCACCACTATGACGACAGTGCGTCGGATGCCTTTAAGCGCTTCGCCGCCACCATTGATCCCGGGGACTGGGATATGATGGAAACGCCGGACTATCTTGGCCTGAATATCTATCAGGGCTTCATGGTCAACGAACAGGGCGAGGAAGTCAAGCGCAATCCCGGCTTCCCCCTGACCGCTTGCAAGTGGGGCGTCACGCCGGAAGTGCTGCACTATGGCCCTATGCACATCTACCGCCGCTACGGTCTGCCCATTTACATCACCGAGAACGGCCTGAGCTGCAACGACAAGGTCTATCTGGACGGGAAGGTGCACGACCTTGACCGGATTGATTTCCTGCACCGTTATCTTTTGGAGTTGGGCAAGGCCATCGAGGAAGGAACGCCCATCCGCGGATATCTGCAGTGGAGTTTTCTGGATAACTTTGAATGGAGCTCCGGCTATGACGAGCGCTTCGGCATTGTCTACGTAGATTACCGTACCTGCGAGCGAATTCCCAAGGAATCTGCTGCCTGGTACGCCGATGTCATCGCGACCAACGGTGAGAACTTATAAAGAAGCTGCTTTCTACGAAACGTTCTGATACTATTTCCTGATTAAAATCTTTGATTTTAATCAGGAAGGCATCGCCTGACGGCGCTGCCAGTTTTGTGATTTATAAGGAAAGAAATCACAAAACAAGTCTCATATGAACTCCTTGCCCTTCGGGCAATTAAAATCTTTTCTAAAGATTTTAATTGGAGTTCAGTATAATTCAAGTAAAACACACGATAATGCAAAAAAATTCAAAAAAACAGCGGGAGGCCGACCGGCTTCCCGCTGTTTCCATAGTTACGTATCCAGACTTCTCAGCCGCTCGACGATGCTCTGCTTCACCGCCTGACGGTACATGACCGCCGGGATGGCACAGCCAAGCACGATGAAGGCGGGCAGCATGGCCAGTACCGGGGTGATGGTGTAGTGATAGCTGTAGAACCAGTAGGCGCTTTCCAGAAGCCGCCCCGCCAGCGGGTTCACCGCGGCGGACAGAAGCCCCCGCGATCAGGCCGGAACCAAGGGTGTACAGCAGCCCCTCCCAGAGAAGCATGGTTTCCAGCTGACGGCCGGTCATGCCCACCGACTGCAAAACCGCGAATTCCCGGCTCCGCGCCAGAATGGCGGTCATCATGGCGTTGAAGAAATTCAGAATACCCACAATGCCGATGATGGCGCACAGCAGCCCGCCCAGAATCACAAAGGTCATCCGGAACTCCTGAAAATATGCCCGGTGGGTCGCCTTGCTTTCGTACATCAGGGGACTGTCGGGGTCGGAAGTGAGCTGGGCAAGGTAGCTTTCCGCGGCGGCCTCCGCCTCGGGACTGGGGGTGTCGAAGAGGTAGACCATGGGAAACACGTTGTCCTCCCCGGCGTCCCGGTACAGGGCGTCCGCGCTGAGGATTGCCTCATAGCCCATGGTATAGAACCGGCTGCTCATGTTGTAGGGAACGTCCACCAGTGCGCAGACGGTGTAGTTTACGTCGTACGCAGTATCGCCGTTCCCATAGGTGACTTTGATTTTCTCGCCCACGGCGGGATAAATCCCGGAGTCAGGCAGCTTCCCGGAATCATCCAGATTCACGGCAATGGCGATGGCATGGCTGTCCGGTTCCCAGAGGGAATCCAAGCTGCCGTCGATCACCGTGAGCTTTTCTCCAAGCGTCGGGTCAAGCCCCTCTATCTGGGACGCCGCCTGCACCTTGTCGCCGTCTCTTGGCGTCTGGGCGAGAAGCGCGTCGATGTCCATATCCGTATCCCGGCTGTAGAAGGCGGCTTCATCCCGCCAGACGCTTTCCGGCAGATACATACCCACCCCGCCGGTCTGATAGGCAAAGCCCTCCAGAGAGTGCGCTGTGTTTGCCCGCACCGGTTCCACAGCCTCTTTGGTCAGAGTGGAATACTGGTAGTTAAAATAACTCGGCGTGCTGATGAGGAAGTCCGCGCAGCTTCGCCGGCTCAGATATTTGTCCATGTCAAAGCCGCCGATAAACGTGACCAGCAGATTCAGCAGAACGACGGTCAGGGACAGCGACACCATCACGAGAGCCGTCTTCTTTTTGTCCCTGCCCAAGTTGGCGGCGGCCATCTGAACAGGCGTGACTTTGCTGCCCTTCCGGTGCGTTTTCCCCGCCGACTGACGCTCGGTGTAGCACACCGCCTCCACAGGGGAGACCCTCCCGGCAATCCGCCCCGGGCGGGCGCAGGACAGCAGCACCGTCAGCAGGGCAAACACCGTGGAAAACAGGAATATCCAGGGAGAAACGCTGACCGTAGTATACCGGCCTCCCATCGTGGAGGCAGACATGGTGATGGGAACCGCCGCGGCACCAACGCCGTAGCCCAGCAGCAGACCCACCGGAATGCCCAGCGCGCTCAGCAGCAGCGCCTGCTGGCGGATCAGCCGCCGCAGCTGCTTCGGCGTGACGCCGATGGTTTTGAGCAGTCCATAGTAGCGGATGTCCCCCGCCACGGAGATCTGGAAAATGTTGTAGATCACCAGATATCCCGTAAACGCCACCAGAATCAGCACGGCGAGCATGGCGAGGATTCCTCCCACGCCAAGGGTGTCCCAAACTTGGGTGGCGGTATAGCCCCAGTTAACGCCGATGCGAAGCTGCCCTGCCTCTTCGCCGATGCTGTAGCCGCAGTCCTCGCCGATTCTGGTCAGGTCGTTTTCAATGTTCAGGGAGCTTCTCAGCATAACGCTCAAATCCGTGCGGAAGGGCTTTAAGCCTCCCGACACGGCTTTTTTTTCGATCTTCTGGGCGTATTCCTTGGAAACATTGAGGAAGTGAACGCTCAGCAGCTCGTCGTAGTCCCACCAGCCTACCAGCGTAAAGGTGTCGGTGATGTCCCAGCCCATCTGTTCTTTGTCCGCCAGCGTGTAAGTGACCTTCACCTGTGCCCCCAGCTCCGGCTTTACGCCGAGAAGCTCCAGAGCTTTGGTGTCCATGGTAATTTCGTTCCCGCTTTTCGGGGTGCGTCCCACCGTGGGCTGGGAAAAGCTCCACTTGGCGTTGTTGTCGTCCATGTAGCTGACTTCGGCGTAGTCCTTTTCAAAAGCGCCCTGGGTGGCAAGACCCAACACCGTCCGCACGCCCACGGCTTTGACGTCGGGATGTGCCGAAAGCACCGCGATCTGGTCTTCGTCCACGTCCTTGAACGCACCGTGGGCATACCCGCCGACAGAGCGGAACTGATAGTTTTGGTTCGTCTCGTTGATGGACATCACGATGGTAAAGAGAGACGTGAACAGCAGGGCGGTCAGGGCGATGGCAAGCACCGCGATGATGTTCCGCTTTTTCGCGGCCATCAGGGTCTTGAAGCTTAAATGGCGAATGCAGCTTCCGTTTTTCACCTTCATGCCGCTCACCTCACGATCCGTCCGTCCTCAATGCGGATGATCCGATCCGCCGTCTGGGCGATTTCCTCGTTGTGGGTAATCATGACGATGGTCTGGGTAAATTTCTGGCTGGTGACTTTCAGCAGGCTCAGCACGTCCTGACTGGTTCTGGAATCCAGATTGCCCGTAGGTTCATCCGCCAGAATGATGGCGGGGGCGGCGGCAAGGGCGCGGGCGATGGCCACCCGCTGCTGCTGACCGCCGGACAGCTGGCTGGGAAGGCTCCCCAGCTTCTCTTCAAGGCCCAGCGTGTTTACAATTTTGTCGAGGAAATCCTCGTCCACCTGCCGCCCGTCCAGCTGGATGGGCAGGACGATGTTTTCCCGCGCGTTCAGCACCGGCACCAGATTGTAGCTCTGGAAGACAAAGCCGATCTTCCGCCTGCGGAAAATGGTCAGCGCCTCATCTTTCAGGGAAAAGATGTCCTTCCCGTCCACGATCACGCTGCCGGAGGTGGGCCGGTCAAGGCCGCCCAGCATGTGCAGAAGAGTGGATTTCCCGGAGCCGGAGGTGCCCACAATGGCGACAAATTCGCCGCTGTTCACACTCAGATTCACGCCGTCCAGCGCCCGAACCTCCGTGTCCCCGGAGCCGTAGATTTTGCGCAGGTTTCTGGTTTCCAAAATACTCATAATAACCTCCCAAATAGAAAAGTCTGTATTGTTTTCACACTACAGACTTTACTACAGGATTCTTTCTACATTCTTTCCGGAATCTAACAGTGTTGACAGATTTCACGGGGGAGGTACAGGGAAAACGTGCTGCCCTCGCCCGGCTTGGAGCTGACCTTCACATAGCCGCCCTGCCCCTCCGCGATCTGACGCACCAGATACAGCCCGATGCCCACGCCTTCCTCCGTGGGATTGCTTAAGCCCCGGTAGAAGCGCTGAAATACCTTCGGCTGCTCGTCCTCCGGTATCCCCGGCCCATTGTCCGCTACGTGAATGGCCGAAAACATCTGGTAGGCGGACGCGGACACACGAACCGCCCCGCCGGCGGGGGTGTACTTGACGGCGTTGTCCAGCAGGTTAAATACGGCTTCCTCCGTCCATTTTGCGTCGAAAACCGCTTCGGCATCCGTGGGAAGAAAAGTGATGGAAATGTTCTTTTCCCCGGCCTTCGGCTCCAGCTGGGATACCGCCGAGGATAGAACGTCCTGAAGCGCCCCCGGCTCCGGGCGCAGAGCGATTACCCCGGATTCAAGCCGGGAGGTCTTCACCAGCGCATCAATGAGACTTTGGAGCTTCCTCGTCTGGGCGTCCAGCGCGTCCAGACACACCGTGTTCCCCGGCTGCTCCCGCAGGAGCTGGGCGTAGAGCAGAATGTTGGCAATGGGTGTTTTCGTCTGGTGGGAAATGTCCCCGATCAGGGTTTTCAGCTTTTCCTTTTCCGTGCTGACGTTCCGGGCGGATACCGTGGACGCCGCGAGGTAGTGCGCCAGCTTGCTTTCCAGCGCGGAAAGCAGCGTCTCGTCGAAGCTGTCCTCCGTAAAGTCCCCCCGCATGGCATCAGTAAGCATCTCATTCAGCTTTTCCAGTGTCCGGCGGGTCTTCCGGCGCTCACACCAGACTGCGGCGGCGCAGAGGACGATTGCTGCCGCGAGAATTCCGTATCCCAAGGCCGTCATATCACTTCACCGCCCATGTGTAGCCGAGGCCGTACACCGTTTTCAGGTATTGGGGGCTGGACGGGTCGTCCTCCAGCTTGACCCGCAGACGCTTCACCGTGACGGACAGGGCGTTCTCGTCCACAAAATCCGCCCCGTCCGTCCAGATGCGGTCAATAAGAACGCCCCGGGATACGGTCTGCCCACGGTTCTCCACCAGAAGCCGCAGGAGCTTCTGCTCCGTCTTGCTCAGCTCAATGGGTTCACCGTTCTTCCAGAACGCCATCCGCTCAAAATCGAACCGGAAGCCGTCCAGTTCCACGCAGGAGAATTTCACTCTCCGGCGAAGCTGGGCGTTCACCCGCGCCCGGAGAATTGCCAGGGAAAAGGGCTTCGTGATGTAGTCGTCCGCCCCGGATTCCAGCCCGGTGACCACGTCCATCTCCAAGTCATTTGCCGTCAGGAGGATCACGGGAACGGCTTCCCCCTGCCGCACCTCCCGCAGCAAATCCAGAGCGCTGCCGTCCGGGAGATTCACGTCCAGAATCAGCAGGTCAAATTTCTTCTGCGCCAGCATTTCCCGCGCCTGAGAAAGCGTCCCGGTCAGGGCGATCGTCACGTCCGGGTCTTGCAGCGCCAGCTGAATGCCCCTGCCCAGCGTCGTGTCGTCTTCCAGCAATAAGATCTCCCGCATATCATGCACCTGCCTTTTTTGTCCCATCATAGCACATGCGCCAAAGAAAGTCGATGCCGGCGTTTCTTAAGATTCCATTTCGGGAAAAGTTTCCCCGATTTGCGCCAAAAAAGGGATTGCGATTCTTAAGGGAGCGTGATATACTGATGGTATATATACCATCCAATAAGAGGAGTGACCCCTATGGCCATTACAAGCGCAAGTCTGCCCGCGAAAAAACGGATTCTCACCGTCTGTGTTCGGCTCTTTCTGGAAAAGGGCTACAAACGTTCGACGCTGGCGGAGATCATTGAAAAAGCCGACGTTTCCTACAGCACCTTCCAGAATATTTTCCGTGCCAAGGACGGCGTCCTGACGGAGCTGGTGGAATTCATGTTCTCCAACCAATTCGCCATGGCGCGGGGGGAGGCGGGGGCGAAGCTGCCGCCGGTGTACGTCTACGCGGTGGAGACGGCCATCCAGATGACCCTGACGGAGCTGAACGAAAATCTCCGGGAAATCTACATCGAAGCCTACACCGAGAAGGAGGCCTCCGAATATATTCTCCGGGAGACGGCGAAGGAGCTGCACGGCATTTTTGGCAGCTACCTGCCGGACGCCACAGAGCGGGACTTTTACGATATGGAGATCGGCTCGGCCAGCATCATGCGCGGCTACATGGCGCACCCCTGCGACGGGGAGCTGACGCTGGAAAAGAAGCTAAGGCTGTTTCTCACCATGAGCCTGCGGGCGTACAACGTCCCCAAGGAGGAAGTGGAGCAGGTCATCCGCTTCGTCGAGGGGCTGGACATCCGGGCGATTGCCGAACAGGTGATGCAGAAGCTGTTCAAGGCACTGGCCATGCGCTACGAATTTTCACTCACCGGGCTGACAGAGCCTGGGAAGGAATAAGTCAATAGGTATTGCAAGGGAGTACTCCATTGCATCGGGATAGATCCCGATGCAGTTGTCCGCCAGCCAGCGGTTGATGTGGCTCTGCTTCCACGCCTCCTTCATGCGGTCGCCGAAAATGGCAGCCTGCGCCACGACACCCTTTTCCAGCCGGTTCTCCATGGTGGTCGTGGCCTGTCCGGGCAGGGGAAGGGCAATCCCGCTGCGGCTGAACACGTCGTTGGTCGCGTTCAGGAAGGGCAGCATCCGGCCATAGCCCAGGTAATCCACCGCCTGATAGACGCACTCCTTCACCATGACCGGCGTCACGCCGTTTTCCATCGCCCGGGGCAGAATTTCCTCGTAGGCATCTACACCGCCGCAGCCGATCAGGGTCGCCAGAATGGCAAGATACCGGGTCTCCCCGGGAAGCTGCTGGCCGTCTTCGTTCACGACCTCGTCAAAGGCGAAATGCTCAAATCGTTCCGTAAATTCCGGGTCTGTTTTCTTCCAATCCATTGTGAACACTTCCTTTCTACTTTTATTGTAGTAACATGCCGGGAAAGAATCAATATACCATTTTGCCTTGACATTTTCTCTCAATACTGCTACGATGTAGGCAGTGTCGAAGAAGAGCTGCCGGTGGGCGGCTTTTCAAAAATTGTGAGTTAGCTGAATCTAACTCGTTAAAATTCGAGGGCGAGAAAATGGAACGAAAGGACGCCATCCGCAACGCCTACCGCATGACGGGCAGCGGCAATTTCTATGACGGTATGATAACCTGCTCCACGTTTAGGGGAAAGGCGGTATGCCGTCTGGTGTGGGACATGAACAAGGCGGAGTGCGACGACTATCTGGAAAAAGCCCTGTCCGGCATTCCGGAGAATTTTTCCGGCAAGCTGCTGGAGGTTCCCGTGGGGACGGGAATTCTGACCATGCCCGTCTACCGGACGCTGCCCAATGCGGAGATCACCTGTCTGGACTACTCCCCGGATATGATGGGGCAGGCGCGGGAAAAGGCGGAGCGGCTGAATCTTACCAACGTTTCCTTTCAGCAGGGCGACGTGGGGGCGCTTCCATACGAGGACGGCACATTTGACATCGTCCTGTCCCTCAACGGTTTTCACGCCTTTCCGGACAAGGAGGCCGCCTATCGGGAGGTTTTCCGGGTGCTGAAACCCGGCGGAACCTTCTGCGGCTGCTTTTACGTCGCCGGGGAGTGCAGGCGAACCGACCGGCTCATTCCCAAGGTGTATGAGCCGATGAAGTTCTTTACGCCGCCTTACGAGACGGTTTCCAGCCTGAAAACGCGGTTGGGCGGCGTGTACGCGGACGCGGAGGTGGGCAATCTGAAAAGCATCGCATGGTTCGTCTGCCATAAGGGGGCGGAACAATGAAGATTTACACTTTTGGTGCGGAGAACGCCCCGGCCATTTTGCTGCTTCCCGGCACCTGCTGCCATTGGAAAAGCAACTTTGGCCACGTCATTCCTCTGCTGGCGGAAAGCTATCGCGTCCTGTGTGTCAGCTATGACGAAACGGAAGCCACGGAGTTTCCCACCATGATTGAAGAAACCGAGAAAATCGAATCCTACATCAAAGAAAACTGCGGCGGACATATCCGGGCGGCCTACGGCTGCTCGCTGGGCGGCTCGTTTGTGGGGCTGCTGGCGGCGCGGCGGAATATCCACATGGACTATGGCATTCTCGGCAGCTCCGACTTGGATCAGACGTCCGGCTTCACCGCAAAGCTGCAAACCGATCTGCTGCTTCCCATGATCTACCCCCTGATTCGGGACGGCCGGTTCAAGAGCCGTTTTCTGCAAAAGCAGATGGAAAAACGGGCGGCGGAGATGGGCGATTACGTGAAGGCGTTTATGGAAATGTTCGGCGGCGCGCGGCCTTACGTAACGAAACAGAGCTGCAAAAATCAGTTTTATTCCGACCTGATCACGCCCCTGCCGGACAAAATCGACGTACCCGGCACGGAGATTCACATTTTCTACGCCCTGAAAATGGGCGAAAAATACCGCGCCCGGTACCAGCGGCATTTCGCAAATCCCGTCATTCACGAACAGGACTTGCAGCACGAGGAGCTTCTGGCCTGCTATCCGGAGCAGTGGGCGGCGCTGGTAAAACAAATTGCGGAGGGAAAAGACAATGAAGTACAAAATTGAAAAAAACACAGTGCAGGAGACGCTGCTCATCCCCCTTTACGGCCGGAAAATGTGTTCCCGGCTGTATCCCAGCCTCTACCGGGACGAAACAGCAATCCAGCTGATCGATCAGTTGGATTACGACTTTTCCGTGCTGGAGAAGAAGTCCGGAAGTCTCATGCAGCGCTTCGGATTTCTGGAGTGCGCCATGCGGCAGAACGATCTGGCCTTTGAGGTGCGGGATTATCTGAAAACCCACCCCAACGCGGCGGTGGTCAACCTGGGCTGCGGGCTGGACAGCACGGGCAGAGCCTGCGACAATGGCAGCTGTAAGATATACAATCTGGATTTTTCCGAGGTCATCCGGGTGCGCGACGAGCTGCTGCCCGCCGGGGAGCGGGAGGAAAACATCCCCTGCGACCTGAACGACACCGCGTGGCTCGACAAGATCGACGCCTCCGGCGGCGCTGTATTCTTTGCCGCAGGCGTGTTCTATTACTTTCTGAAGGAGCAGGTCAGGACGCTGGTGCAGAAAATGGCGGACGCCTTTCCGGGCGGCGTTCTGGTCTTCGACGCGGCCAACGAAAAGGCGGTCAGGCTGATGCTGAAAACATGGATCAAGGACGCGGAGATCAAGGACGTCGGCGCGTACTTTGCGGTTTCGGACGCCAAGGCCGAGTTGTCTCCATGGGACAGCTTCCAGTCGTGGCTACATGTTGGGCTATACGGACGGGAAGCCCCTGCCGGTCAGCGGATTTTTCCGCTTTCTGTCGAAGGTCGGCGACGGAATGATGAAAATGCAGATCGTGAAAATCGGCTTCGGGGAATAGAGAAAGCGCATAAGCAAGGTCATCCATACAGGAAAGCGGGAGCTGCCGACACGGCGGCTCCCGCTTTCGTTCGGCAGGCAGGGGGAATGTCTCATACTGAACTCCAATTAAAATCTTAAAAAAAGATTTTAATTGCCCGAAGGGCAAGAAGTTCATATGAGACTTGTTTTGTGATTTCTTTCCTTATAAATCACAAAACCGG